>ERZ773051.60-NODE-60-length-96771-cov-7.732206_pt1 | contig 96771 bp, 83 predicted proteins | sample MGYA00580631_ERZ773051 | MGnify/ENA primary metagenome ERZ773051 (study PRJEB29015, sample SAMEA2738137) | human oral metagenome | biome: human oral; feature: human-associated habitat; material: saliva | place: China | collected 2204 ... | reverse complement strand
TCAGGGCTTTTGAGATGACGCGATTATTCTCGCGAACCTTGAAATATGTTGCGTCGACGGTTAGGAATGGGTAGCATTCCTCCAGCGAACAATTTCTAAAAGATTAACTAACACCTTCCCTATTTTTCCGTAGCTCTCCCAAAGTGTTACCCGTATTACATTTTGAGGATTTCTACTTTCCATATTTCATACTATCTCTCCATAACTCGCCATAAGTTTAGTATCTCAATAGTATAAAAAGAGTCTTGACCATTTGTTAGTCAAGACTCTTTTTATTATTCTTCATCTATTTCTTTCAGTCTTAAAAGCCATTTTTTTATTACACCACTTTTGAAAAATGAGAGTAGTACACCATCGCAAAATCGTTCTGCCCGAACAGTTCCCACAAGCAATGCAACAACACATTTCCCATCCAATGAAGATACATCCGTATTTTGCATGGATTCCTTTTCCCATTTAATGTTATTTGTTTCTAAAATATCGTGATAACGGTTTAATTCGTATTCTGGGTGCTTAGAAACAAAGTCATAAACATCTTCTATGAAATGGTCTACCATATTTGAATAGGTTACGTAAGGCATTTGAATAGGATTCTCTAAAGTACCTTTATTTTTTCTGTCAATTATCCATTCTCCAAAATTATCATTTTCAATAGCGGATAGATAACCAGTTAATGTTGTATATGTCATCATTTAATCACACCTTTTATGTAAAGGAATTTCTGATTTCTTCTAATCTATTCTCTATAAGGTAATTACTCATATCACGAAGTTCGGTATAGCCCCTCGTTTGGTGGATTGTTTTAGTATCATCAAATCCGAACCCAAACATTTTATCATCTTTTGTCGGATCCATTTTTTGTTTGACTTCTGACATAAACAAGGACATCTCCTTATTTGTAAATGCTAACATAATCGTATCCCAAAAAGGACTATAGGCCTTTGCTTTTTCGGCATTGTCGGGGCGTTTCGCGTATATACCAACTAAAATATACCAACTTGCATTAGGCTGAATTAGGAAACGGTTAAACCATAGATAATATGGAAAACCAGAGTCTTTCTTTTCGTTGTAATAAGTTCTCGACATTTTCACTTGAATAGCATTGGATTTATTGACACCATGGTCATGTCGATATAATAACAAATCAATTCCTTTTTCCTGTGCTGACGCAGGGATAAATACTGAAACGCCTTTTATTTTCTTTGATAGATAATCTGCGACCGCAAACTCTCCATATTGCATTGTAAAAATTGGTTGCATATTTCATCACCTCATCTATATGGACTGTAAGAGTTCTATAAACTCTGCTCTTACATTTTAATAGATGTGATGTAATAATTCAATGCAAATATGAATTATAAATATAAATCAATATCGTGTCATAGTTTTGTGCCTGTTGTCAACTCTATAATGTAACTAAAATCAATTGTAGTCACCCTATTGGGATTGTTGGGAGCATATTCTGCCGCCTTTACCAGACGGGTAGGTGTTCACCGATCTTTCGCTCTATTTTGTGTTCTTGCGGCGATTTCCTGTTTGGTACTGGGCTCTACATCCCTTGCACTGCCGTCTGTCATCAGCGTGCTGATCTTGCGTCTCTCCAACACACTGTTTCAGCCCCTCCTGGCAGATCTCCAGAACCGGCAGATCACAAGCAGGAACCGAGCCACTGCACTCAGTGTGTGCGGTATGCTGGTGAATGGGATTGCCATTGGAACCAATCTGGTGTTTGGCGCCCTATCGGATTGGAATCTATCTGCTGCATTTTACTTCGGCAGTGTGATTTGCACCGTTGGACTGCTTCTTTTCTGGCTATGGCTGAAAACAGGCTATGGCGTGTTATCGCAGGATACAATGAGATCTTAATTAAATGCAATGGCAGACAGCTTTTCTTCAATGGCTGTCTGCCATTTTACTTAATATGACGATGTGGTAGTACAGTGATTTTGTAACACCTCTGCCCGATAGATTATAATGTCAGCAGCGGAGAAAAATACATGACTCGAATATCAGACGAAACCAGACGAAAAGTTGCTCGTGCGCACATTCAGGATGGACGCACGATCGCCAGCCTTGTGGCTGAGTACGGCATATCCGGAGCTTCCTGGTATTTGCAATCATTCCGATGTTCTTCTACAACGGCGAGAAGGGCAAGGGAATAAAGATTTTAACTCTGTCCGTCTTGCTTGCGCCGTTCGCGATCCGTCTTGTGACGCCCGTCACAGAACTTGTGGTTTTGATTTATGTTATAATCCGGATGAAGCGAGCCACGGCAAAACTTCCGGCTAAGGGGGCGGAGGCATAGACAAAAGTGGCGGGGCCTCGGTAGAAGCGGGGAGAAATACTTTATGTCAAAAGATGAATATTTGATCACAGATGCGCCGCTCAAGGCGCTGACCGTTTTTGCGATGCCGCTGATTCTCGGCAGTTTCTTTCAACAGGTCTATAACATGGCCGATTCTATCATAGTCGGCCGTTTTGTGGGTTCCTCTGCGCTCGCGGCGGTCGGGGCCTGTGCGGCGCTCACAAATGTCTTTATCTGTGTGGCACTCGGTGCCGGTGTCGGCGCGGGCGTGCTGGTGAGTCGCCATTTCGGCGCCAAAGAATACGACAAGATGAAGACCATTGTGTCGACTTCGCTCATCAGTTTTTTGCTGCTCAGTATATGCCTCGGCGTCATCGGTTTTTGCTTTTCCAAGCGGATGTTGCGGGGCTTACAGACGCCCCTGGACATTCTGGACACGGCTTCGCTGTACCTTCGCATCTATTTTGCGGGCTTTCCGTTTTTGTTTATGTACAACATTCTCTCTACCATGTTTACCTCCATCGGTGAATCGAGGATTCCGCTGGGACTTCTGATTTTCTCCTCGCTCCTCAATATAGGGATGGATTTTTGGATGGTGGCAGGGCTTGGACTCGGCGTGTTCGGCGCAGCGCTCGCGACCTTAATCGCACAGGGGATTTCCGCAGTGCTATCGCTTCTTCTTTTTTTGATCCGGATGAAGCGCTATCAGGGCAGTTTTCGACGCTTTGACTGGCAGGAATTACAGTCCATGTTAGGTATCGCGGTCCCGTCGGTCCTGCAGCAGTCGACCGTCTCTGTCGGGATGATGCTTGTTCAGGCGGTTGTGAATCCCTTCGGAACCCAGGCGCTCGCGGGCTATGCGGCTACCATGCGGGTGGAGAATGTCTTCTCGTTGATCTTTGTGTCCATCGGCAATGCGGTCTCGCCCTTTGTCTCCCAGAACCTTGGCGCCGGGAAGACAGAGCGGATCCGAAAAGGATACCGCGCCGCGATATTGCTGGATGTTTGCTTTGCGCTCCTGGCGTTTCTTATCATTGAAAGCTTGCACACCCGCATTTCCGCGCTGTTTTTGGGAAAAGACGGAACGGAACTCGCGTATCGGGTATCCGGAGAGTACATGAAATGGCTCGGCTATTTCTTTCTTTTCATGGGAATTAAAATGGCGACGGACGGCGTGCTTCGCGGACTCGGCAAGATGTGTCCGTTCCTCATCGCGAATCTGGTGAATCTCGCGATTCGCCTCGCGGTTGCGCTACTGTTTGCGCCGCGCTTTGGCATCGCGTTTGTCTGGCTTGCGGTTCCGGCAGGTTGGTTTGCGAACTTTGTGATTTCTTATATCGCGCTCAGGAAGGCATGGCTCGCAATTAAAACGCAGGCTTGAGCATCCGGAAAACCGATCATGTTCCATTCGAGACAGCCTCTTACAAAAGTGAGGGGCTGTCTTTTTGATGCGGTAACTTTTATCGATGCGCACTGATTTTCCGGTGGAAAGATGCAACGCAATGCGATAAACTATAATTAGTTATATTTAACTGGTTATTTGTTGACGCAGACAGGGCATTGAAATTCCGGTTAGGTTTTGTCCCGGAAAACAGTGCGGCATGATTTGCGGTGAAGCTTATTGTGAATGAGGTGATACGATGAACGATGATTTAAGAGAAGTTTATGAACGGCTCGGGAAGCGCTACGAAACAGAGCGGGAAGAAATGCCGGTTTTGGATGAGTTTATCCTTGAGTACCGCTGGTTCATGTGTGCCGATACGAGAGGCCGGGTCTCGCAGTGCTTGCGCGTGGGTAAGGAGAAGAGCCCGGAGGCGTATCAGGCGGTATTGTCAAAAGAGCTCGGAAAGCCGGTTAATCAGGTGATTGAGAACTTTTTTGCGGCGGATGATGAGACGCTTCGAGAGCCGCTTGTCGCACTGTTGAATTTGATGAGCAAGCCCTTCAACACCGCCGAGCGTCTTACGGAGCAGGGTATTGTGCGTGAGCCGGGACTGCAGTTTCCCTATGATGTTTCGGGCAAGAAAGTCGGTATTATAGGCTATGGACTTTACAATCAGTTTTTCCTCGGAAAATGCGAGGAGTTTCATGCCTTTGATTTGCGGCCGGAAAAAGGACTTTTGAATTACCGTATCGGGAGAGAGGGCATGAAAGTCTATCCGGAGGGGATTCACTGGCATCTCGGGAAGAGCGCCATCGACTATGCGGAGGTGCTAAAGACTCTGGATATGGTAATTATGACGGGATGCACGATCGTCAATGACAGTTACCGGGATATCCTGGCCTGCTGTGAGAAGGCAGAGATTCGCGGCATTTACGGCCCGAGCAATGAGCTCTGCCCCGCCTATCTCTTCGATCTCGGCTACAATTATATTTTCAGTGCCTCGGTGCGCGATAAAGAGAGCTATTTGCAGGCACAGCTTGCACCACTCCCCGTGGGGGAAGATTTAAAATACATGGATTTATATATTCTACGGCGGAAATAATTTGGGGAATCAAGGCAGCCCGATAAGGAGGCTGCCTTTTTTGTGCTTTTTCGCCTCACAGCAGGTATACAATCATTTCCGGCCTTACAACTTGACGGAAGTCGGTACAGGAAGTAAGGTAAATGTGAAAGAATTATGAAGAAACGCGCTAAAATATAAGAAAAAAACAGGCATTCTGCAAGAGCGCGGGACGGAAGAGGGGGAGTTGTGTGAAAGAGAATGAGCGGGAAAAACTGCGCCCTTTGCTCTGTGAGGCGCTGTTGAAACTCCAAACGCATGATTACGGCTGGGTCGGCACGGACAAGTTCGAACAGGAATTGCAAAAGGCAGGGATTCGATATCAAGAATATGGCATAGAGACGCTGCGCGCCTTTTTGAAGTCCTTTCCGGAGGATATCGTCATCACGGACAGTGCTGCCACACAGGCGGGAGAGCCGGAAAGAAGCTATGTTATTTTGCGGCAGTACCGTCGATTAATACGTCAAAAGAGTTGGCAGGAGGGCAAGGTCCCGGATGAAAAGAAGCCGGTTTTGACCAAGCTGCTTCGGGCCATTTTGCAAAATTTGTCGCTGGAGCAGGGCGAATGGATTGATATCACACAGGTCGGAAACGCTGTGGCTGCGGCGGGCATCAACTATAAAGAGTATGGCTTCATCCAGCTGAATTTATTTTTGCAGCAGTTTGCGGAACAGATTGAGCTGAAATTTTCCGATCCGTCCGAGAAAAGAGCGAAGACTTTGGTGCGGCTTCGTCGCTTTGCGATAAGCGTTTCCCGCAGGACAGAAAGCACGGCGGCTTGCGAGAGCGAGCCGGAAAGGCCGAAATTTGTTCTGGACGATCGTGTGAGAGAACGCCTTGAAAAAGAAATTTTGAAACGAGCGCAACAGTTTTCCTTAGAGGAAAACTGTTGGAGAGCCGCGAAGTCTTTTCTCGAATTCTTGCAACAAAACGGAGTGGATTCTAAGGAGTACGGCACTGCTGACGGCATCCTGTTTTTAAAACAGTTTCCCTCTCTGCTCGACGTTCGGATGAAGGCGTCCACCAACGGTAAGAGTCTCTATCCTGTGGTTCGGTTGCATCGTGAAGAGCAACCGTCCGGACAAGCACCGCGGAAAGTTGAGGCAGAGCGCATCCCCGAAGACAGGAGGGCTTCGGAGGCACCTGCCGCTGCTGCTCTGCGAGATTCGCACGCTTTCGCAAAGGTCTCGAGCGAGAGGTTACAGAGACTCGTGAAGCTTCTGTGCCCGGAGCCCTGGAACTACGGAGATACAGTCTTACCTGTCGCGGTAACGGCTCCCGTCTTCGGCAGATATATGGAGAACTATATTTCCCGGATATACGCGGAAAATAAGTTCCGGCATTGCCGGGAAACCTTGCCCGGCTATCAAGATGTGCAGTACGGAATCTGCCATACCGGGCTTGTCACAGCGGATTTCAGACCGATTTATGCGTTCTTTAAAAATAATCTTTTGAAGACCGGTCCGCGCTGGAATCTCGAGAGTTTTGTGGCAGTCGGGACACAGGCGTTTGAAGATGTTTCCCGTCATTTCGAAGCGCTTCCGCCCGCAGCCGCATATGAGCTTCCGGAGATACAGGCTTTGTCGGACGGCGCGGCGCTGTACTGCGATTACCGGCGGATTCTCACGGAGCAGACGGAGAGACTCCCGCTCGAATTTTTACAGGGCGTTTGCATGCGGGAGATGCTGACAAGCGGGGACAGCACACCGGAAGAAGTCTATACACTGCATCCGGAAAATGCGGCGCGAAAACGGTATTTCATGAACTTAGGCAAACAAATCGAAGAGGTACCGGAAGTATCGGAGGCGATGAAGCGGGCGTTTGGCCAGATTGTGAACCGCAGTCTGCGGGAGTTTCGCTGGAACCGGGGGGTGGCACTGCCCGGTTATGATGTTGCGCGGAATGTCTGTGATATTCTGTTGCCGCTCCGATTTGCGGAAGGAAGGGAGCCGGAACGCGCAATCGCGGTAGAGCGCACAGAGGCAGGCGATTATATCGCGCGAGAAGTGCTCTCCCTCTCGAGCGCGCACCGCAGGTGCCGCGCGGTTCTGTACCCGGAGAGCCGGTGGCTCTCGGCAGAAAAGGCAGCTGCCTATGACCTGGGCTGACGATTCCGAGAAGTTCAGCGTCAGTAATCAAAGAAAATCTGATTCACAGCGCGGTTTTCGGAAGGCGATGTTTGATGCCTCGTTTCTGGGCATAGGGCCGGTTTTAATCTCTATGCCCGGCTGAAAAACGGCGCAGGATACGGGTTAAAGTTCCGAGAGGCGGATTTTTCGGCCACAAGATGAGAAGAGGCCGGCAAAGGGGCTGCGCCAAACGGTCAAGTATCATTGCGGCATAGACAAGCAGATAAGAAAAGGGGATGCGTCATGAAAAAGAGGTTTGTGGGGGTCTTGTTTCTTTGCTGTATCACGGCGAGTGTGGCGTGCGGCGCAAAATCGCAGGAGGTCAAAGCAGTAGGACAAACGATGGTGGCGGCCAAGGTGAAGAAAAATACACTCGCTGCAAGTCATGCGGCCACTGTGACGGAGAGCGGCGCGGCAAGCACTGCGGCGGCAGGCGGCAGCGCAGCAGAAACGACCTCCGCCGTAAACGAGAGTGTCGTAGCGCCCGCATCAACCGCGGAAAAAAGTGAAGCACCGACGGAAGCGCTGGATGCGGAGACATATCTCTGCTTTCAGAGCAGCCTCTATACCTACGGGGAATTTCAGCGGGATCTGAGTCAGTTGCAAAAGCAGGCAGGAAGCGCGCTGCGGGTTGATGTGCTCGGAAAGACAGTCGACGGCAATCAGCTCTATGACCTCCGCATCGGGAATCCGGAGGCAAAGCATCATCTACTGGTCTTCGGTGGCATTCACGCGCGGGAGTATATCACAGTGCAACTTGTGATGCGGCAGTCTGTGGGACTGCTTGCGGCACAACAGAAAAACGACAGTTTCCGCGATGCCTTAGTCAGAGATTTGCTCGCGGACACGGAGATTCACTTTATTCCGATGGCAAATCCGGACGGCATCAGCATAAGTCAGCTCGGCATGGACGGCATTCACACGGAGGCTGTGCGGGAGACGGTCCGGAACATCGCGGCAAAGGACGGGAAGCAGCTCACGACGGGCTATTTGCAACAGTGGAAATCGAATGCGAACGGTGTCGATCTGAACCGGAACTTTGACGCGCTCTGGGAGTCCTATAACGATCACCTCGGTCACGCCTCGGCGGACCACTATAAGGGAACGGCGCCGGAGTGTGAGATTGAGTCGAAGGCGCTCGCCGATCTGACCCGGCGGGTCAAATTTGACGCGACTCTCAGTTACCACACGCAGGGCGAAGTGATTTACTGGAACTTCGGGCAGGAGGGGGCGCTTCGCGACATGACCCTGGCCCTCGCAAAGCGAACCGCAGAACTGACCGGCTACCGCCTGGACGGCAATTTTCAGGCGCTCGACACAGCCGGATATAAGGACTGGGCCATCTCGAAGATGGGTATCCCGAGTCTCACGATTGAGGCGGGTCACGGCGGCAATCCGGTGGATCCGGCGCAGATGGAAAGCATTTGGCGCGAGAATAAGGATGTCGTGCCGATGACCTTGGAGCTGATTGTAAAAGGCGAAGTACACCGCATCAATGAAACAAAATAACAGGGAGGAAGCAAACAAAATGGCAGAAGGAAAGGGCGGAACGCATATCGTGGCGCTCGCGGCGGCGGGCGTTGTGGCCGTTGGAATTGTGGCGGGCGTATTGATTGCGAGTCAGAAACCGGAGAAGCGCTTTGAGGCGGCGGCACTACAGACAGAGACCCGGGAAACGGTAACGCGCCGGGAGACGGAAACAAGTGCTGCGGAGACCGAGACGGAGGTTATGACAGCGGCAGCGGCATCCGCAACGACGCCAGCGACAGAGGGCGCACCGCCCACGACAGAGGGTGCACCGCCCATGACAGCGGCGGCTGCACCGGTGGTAGTGACAGCGGCGGCCACAGCAGCCGCGGACTACTCGCGTACCATGTATGTCTCGCACTGCGCGCAGTCGATCTCGCTGCGCGAATCGCCGACCACGGCGGCGCGCGCCGTAAAGCAGATTCCGTTTGCGGCGCCGGTGACCGTGCTGGAGACCGCGGACAACGGTTTTTACAAGGTCATTTACAACGGGACCACAGGGTATTCGCTCGCATCGTACCTCATCAACTATCAGCCGGACGAGTCGGAGCGGCTGGACAAGCCGGTCGGCGCGGTAGAGACAACCGCCAGTCCAAGTCCGACCTACCGGACCATGTTCTGTGTGAACTGCAAAGAGTATATTACACTTCGCAGCGTGCCGGACACGAAGGGAGCGGATCTCGCGCACATTCCGCTCGGCGCTTCGGTCAGCTATGTGAGGACGGCAGACAACGGCTTTTACGAGGTGATTTATAACGGCAAGCGCGGCTATGCGCTGGCGCAGTATCTGAGCTACTGAGAAAGCCGTGTTTCGGTGAAGGGGGAAATGCTATGAAAAAGCAGCAAATCGCGGGCATGGTATTTGCAGCCGTACTGGTACTCGGCATTGCGATGTTTGCAGGCTATCAGAGCACGCGCTATCCGCGGACGCTACAGGCAGCGAATCGGGCGGTACAGGCGGGACAGGAGGCAGAGGCGGTCTCTCTCTATGAGAAGGCAGTGAATGTAAGCCCGAAGAAAGCGGAGGCGTATCTGGCGCTCGCAGATATTTACGAGAAGAACAACCAGCACACGGATGCGGTGTCTGTTCTGAAGAAAGCAGCCGGGAAGATGACAGAGAAGTCGGGCGAGGCCACGAAGATTCAGGAGAAACTGGAAGAACTGAACCCCACGGTCACGGCGTCGCAGGAATCGGGAACGTATCAGGACCCGGTGGAGCTGAAACTCGAGAGTAAGGGCGGCAAGGAGATTCGGTACGAGATTTCGGAGGCGCCGGACAGCACGGACAGCGCCCCGCAGAGCTATGCGGAGCCGCTCAGTTTCCGGCGAAACGGAACTTACCGAATCAAGTGCTATGCGATGAATCAGAACGGCGAGGCGGGTGAGCCGACCGAGCTGAACTTCACGATTCAGCTGGACCCGGAGAAATACCATATGAACAGCTGGTATCAGGGCAAGGACGGCAGCTGGTATTACAACAACGACACAGGCGAGCCTGTGATCGGTTGGCGCCTCATCGACAACAACTGGTACTACTTCGCGGACGACGGTAGAATGAAGACCGGCTGGATGCAGCTGGACGGCAAGTACTACTACATAGACGATAACGGCGTGATCGCAAACGGCTGGCGGCAGTTTGACGGGCGGTATTACTACTTTTTAAGCGACGGCAGCATGGCGGCAAATCAGTGGGTCGACGGCGCCTACTATGTGGGCGCGGACGGCGTGATGCTGGTATCGACGACGACACCGGACGGCAACCAGGTCGATACGAGCGGAAAGAAGATCGAGAAGAGCCGGAATGAGAAAGCGGTCGAGGCTTACCGACAGATACTGCGCGACGGAAGTTGGAAAGATCCCAAATATCCCGAAGGAGTGTTCGGTGTGATAGATATCAACGGAGACGGGGTGCTGGAAGCATTTGCTCTGGCAGGCAATCATTACGAAATGCAAACACCGACCGAAAAAAATGAAAGTATCTTGAAAATATTTTATTATACCGACAAGTTGCAAGTGGAAGAAATGGAGAATGTAGCGGAAGGCATTTTATATATTCCGTCGAGAAAACAGTTGATTATACCATTTGACTCTGATGAGCTAAGCGGGAGCAAAATTTTTGAATTCAATGGAAATCAGCATGGTCATCTCATAGAGGATTCGTCTATTGATACTCTCAAATGGAGCGAGTTGGAAAACAAGAATCCTGCGGCACTCAGTGAAGGAGAAAGAAAGCAATTGCAGGAGTATAGGAGACGGGATCAGCAGTACTATCGTGTTCCCTACCATCGTTTAAATGCTGAAGAAATTAATCCGGAAAATCTCGATCGATACTTGCAGGGAAATGGGAAAGAGACCGGATATTTTGATTAACGGTCATACTATGCCCTCGACAGGTAAGACATGTAACATCGTTCGTATCTTGGATTAGATGACAGAAGGTGTCGTTTGCACCCCAATTGTTATATGTGTTATGGCGGTTTTAAAATAATGGAGCTGTGCCATCAGCCGAACAGAGTGCGGTTATCGATTACTGCATGGATTGGCGGACAGCTACTCTTTCGGAAAGTTATCCCGGTGCGTGCGGAATGACTTGTATCCGTACAACGGTTTGTTGTATACTGAGACAAAATGAAATAGGAGGGGAGCTTGTGTGACAGGCTGAGAGGAAGGATGACCTTCGACCCTTTTACCTGATGTGGGTAATGCCACCGTAGGAACTCTTTCGCGCTGTGACTTTGACAGGAGGATGCCGCCGGTGGCTTCCTCCTGTTTTTTGTTCAAATTTCGGTAAGTGGCCTTGGCCGGTCTGTTCTGTGCGGTTGCGGTACTGGGAAGTCTGTTTTCGTTTCCGGCTTTCGGGAGCAAATGCGCACCGGTGTAGCATGCGGAGAATATTCTCTGCGCGGTGTTGCTGGGGCCCGGATATGGTCTCGCTGTGGCATTTGCGGCTGCTCTGATCTGCAATGTGCTCGGAATCGGCAGTCTCCTGGCATTTCCCGGCGGCATGTTTGGCGCCCTGCTTTGCGGGATCGTGTATGCAAAGACCGGGAGTATCCCGAGAACGCTGCTCGGAGAAGTGTTTGGCACGGCGGTGCTCGGCGGTCTTTGCGCCTATCCGGTTGCCATTGTTTGGATGGGAAAGAGCGCTGCGGGGCTTGCCTTTTATGTATTTGTGATTTCGTTTCTGATTTCTACGGCTGGCGGTGCGATTCTGGCCGCTATACTGATTTACAGTCTGCAAAAAGCCGGACTCCTGCGACATATGCAGAAAGCGATTCATGGATGAGGAGGAAAAAATATGTTTCAGACTATGTTTGCCAATGTGAGAAATGCTTGCCCGCTCGTGCATAACATCACGAATTATGTGACAGTCAATGACTGCGCCAATATGCTGCTTGCTTGCGGCGCTTCTCCGATTATGGCGGATGATGAAGAAGAGGTCGAGGAAATCACCGCGCTCTGTGCGGGTCTGAACATCAACATCGGCACCTTGAACCGGCGCACCATAGCATCCATGCTGCTCGCGGGAAAGCGGGCAAATGCGCTGGGACATCCGGTTGTGCTGGATCCGGTCGGTGCCGGTGCCTCGAAGCTGCGAACGGAGACGGCAGAGCAGCTGCTGAAAGAAGTAAAATTCACGGTGATTCGCGGCAACATCTCCGAGATGAAAACCCTAGCGTTCGGCAGCGGCACCACAAAGGGCGTGGATGCGGATGTCGCCGACAGAGTGACAGACGAAAATCTGCCGGAGATGGTCGCCTTCGCGAAGGCATTTGCGGCGAAAACCGGCGCTGTCATTGCCATTACCGGTGCGATTGATATTGTGGCGGATAGCAGCCGGGCGTACTGCATCCGAAACGGGCATCCGATGATGGCTTCGATCACGGGAACGGGATGCCAGCTCTCTGCGATGACGGCGGCTTTTGTCGCGGTCAACAGAGAGCAAGCGCTTGAAGCTGCGGCAGCGGCTGTCGCTGCGATGGGCTACGCCGGAGAGCTTGCCTATGACAGACGCCGCGAGACCGACGGCAATGCAACTTACCGGAACGGCATTATTGATGCGATTTACAACATGACACCGGAGACATTGGAGAAAGGCGCGCGCTATGAAGTGTACTGAGGAGATGATGCGGCTCTACGCCGTGACGGACAGAGCCTGGGTCGGAAAACAGAGCCTCGCGGAACAGGTGGCGGCAGCGCTTCAGGGCGGGGTAACCTGCGTCCAACTCCGCGAAAAGGAGCTGGATGAGGAGCGGTTTCTTCAGGAAGCCGAGGAAATCTTTTCGCTCTGCAAGCGGTATCGAGTGCCTTTTTTCATCAATGACAATGTCGCACTTGCCCTTCGCTGCCACGCCGACGGCGTACATGTGGGACAGGACGATATGGATGTCGCCGCTGTGCGCCGCCTGGTCGGACAAGAGATGATGATAGGCGTCTCGGTGCATACCGTCGAAGAAGCACGCACAGCGGCAGAGGGAGGCGCGGACTATCTCGGCGTCGGCGCCATGTTTGCGACATCCACCAAGACGGATGCAAGTTTGGTGACAAAAGAGACACTCCGCGCAATCTGTGACGCAGTTTCGATTCCGGTGGTCGCAATCGGCGGGATCAACAAGTCGAATCTGCTTGAACTCGCAGGCACCGGTGTCGACGGCGTTGCCCTGGTCAGTGCGATTTTCTCCGCGGCAGATATCGCGGCAGAGTGCCGCCTGCTCTATGCCTTGTCGCAGAAGATGGCAGAGAGTGAAAAGTGAATGGATGGATAAGAAACGAGCGGAAGGAGGATATGACATGAAGGAACACACAGCACTCAGCATCGCCGGGAGCGATTGCAGCGGCGGCGCGGGAATTCAGGCAGATCTTAAGACCATGACCATGCAGGGCGTCTATGCGATGAGTGCAATCACGGCGCTGACGGCACAGAATACAACCGGTGTCCGCGCGATTCAGGAGGTGAGTACAGCGTTTCTGGGCCAGCAACTGGATGCAATCTTTGAGGACATCACGCCCGATGCGGTCAAAATCGGCATGGTGGCCTCCGGCGAATTGATTCATGTGATTGCGAAAAAATTGCGACAGTACGGGGCAGTCAATGTGGTTCTGGACCCCGTGATGGTTGCGACCTCCGGCGCGCCGTTATTGAAAACAGACGCCGTGCAGGCGTTGACGGAAGAGCTGTTTCCGCTCGCCTTGCTGGTGACCCCCAACATTCCCGAGGCAGAGCTGCTTTCCGGTTTGACCATTCATACCGAGGAAGATATGCTGCGGGCCGCAGAGAGCATCGGAAATCGGTATGACTGTGCCGTGCTATTAAAAGGCGGACACCAAGTCAATGAGGCAAACGACCTTCTCTACCAACAGGGAAATGTACAGTGGTTTCGCGGAGAACGCATCCGGACCGAGAATACCCACGGCACCGGCTGCACCCTGTCGAGTGCGATTGCCGCAAATTTAGCGAAGGGCTTTTCACTGGCAGAGTCCGTGGAGCGTGCCAAGGCCTATCTCACCGGCGCACTGAAGGCAGGGCTTGACCTCGGCAAAGGCTCGGGGCCGCTCGCGCATTTTTATAGCCTGACCAACGCGTGACCGTTGTCAAAGAGGCCAATTATGAAACAATATGAGGCAGAGCAATCCCCGGAGATTCTTGAAAAACTGCTACAGCTCTCCGCGCTGTGGGCGGCGGAACAGAACTGCTACGGCTATTATCCGAATACGGAAGCGGACATCGCGGGAAAACGGATTTTCCTCGCGGAAGATGAGGACGGCATCGAAGCGTATCTGCTCGGCAAGGTAGAGAGTGCGAAGAACATGAAATCCATCATGCCGGAGGGAACACAGTATTTCGAAGTAGAAGAATTGTACGTTGTTCCGGAAAAGCGCTCGCAGGGAATCGGCGAAGCGCTGTTTCGCTTCGCGGAAGAGAAAATAAAGAAGGAAGCGGAATTTATTGTGCTCAGTACTGCGAGTAAGAACAGCAAGGCGATTTTACATTTTTACTTGGATGAACTGGGGATGCAGTTCTGGAGCGCGCGGTTATTCAAGAAGGTGGGAGAATAAAGCGGTATCACAATGCAACAGATTCGAATCGACAGATTTCGAATCTGTTTTATCATTCGATTTACGACTGAGATATTTCATGTATCTTCGGGTAAAGGTTTTTACACAGAGGCAGATATCAGAGGAAGGCAAGTAGAAGCGGAAGGAAGTGAAATCTTTTGCCCATATGCACGGATAGGTTTTTCGCATAAGTGAAATCACGTAGCACATAGAAAATAGGATAGAAAATTACCAAAGAGAATGGAATTAATCGTAGCAAGTGATATAATAAGACTAAAACTTGTTATGTATTGGGACTGTAGTGGTCAACCTTTTTTGTAACACCACTGCTTAATGTTACACTCCGATCTCTTTTCAAACGGAGTCAGATATCCGTTATACGAGTGTGGGCGTACCTGATTGTACCAATCGTAAGCAAACTCTGAAACGGCATAATCCAGTTCTGCTGCAGTTTCAAAATTATGCTGATAAATCAACTCGGTCTTTAAGGTATTGTAATAGCGTTCCATCGGCGCATTGTCATACGGACATCCCGTACGGCTCATGCTTTGAGAAATCCCGCGCTTCCGGCAGTGTTGTACAAACTCTGCGGAAGTAAACTGACTTTCTTGATCCGAGTGTAAAATCAGGTTTTGTGGGATTGCCTTTGTACTCGACAACGCTTTTTCAAGCGTACGCACGGCCAGGGAACTCGTGATAAAAGGGCTGTTTTCACTGGCAACAACACTTCTGTCGTATAAATCAATGATGGAACAATTATAGCGCATAGTTCCATTTGTCAGTGTCATATATGTGAAGTCGGTACACCACACACGATTCGGCCACTCAGGAGAAAAATTCCGCTTTAATAGATTCGGGAAAATTTTATGAGCTAATCTCCGATGGTATGCGGGTCTCTTTCGGCGACAAATGGAGTGTAGTTGTAATTCACGATTCATGTACTTGTGGACTGTTGTTTTGCTCAATGAGATTCCTTCTCTTTACAGAAACGCCTTCATTTTACGGTGCCCCATGACACCATGAGAATCATGATAAAGTGCTTGAATCCGTTGACAACAATGAGGTTTCTGCGCGTGATGCCTCGCTTTCGAATTTCTGAGGTAGTTGTAATAGGCGTTTGGATGAAAGTGCAACTTCTTCAAAAGCCATCTTAAGCCGAACTCCTGCTTATACTTATCAAGGAAACGATATGCCACTAATCGATTTCCTTCGCGAAGAATGCCGCTGCTTTTTTTAAGAAGCTGTTCTCCTTTTCCAATTCGGCTTTTTCACGCAGGAGACGACGAAGTTCTTTCATCATCTCCAACTGAGAATTCTCATCATCATTGTTTTGGCATTCTTCGCGATACGAGCGTATCCAGTTGGAAGCAGTGGCTCTGGATATGCCGTACTCAGCCACAAGGCTGGCAATCGTGCGTCCATCCTGAATGTGCGCACGAACAACTTTTCGTTTGGTTTCATCTGATATTCGAGTCATGTGCTTTTCTCCTCTGCTGACATTATAATCTATCAAGCAGAGGTGTTACAAATTCACTGTACCACTACAAAAAGAGGTGTTGTAAAAATGCTGTTATTCTCAACGATTCTTAATATCAAAGCAACAATGACCAAAGACGATTTTATCCGCTTGGTTATCGAGTGGAATCAAGGCAGTCCTCACACCAATAATATTATTCCGGGAATCCAATGGAACGGGGAGCGTAATATTCGATATGGGGAAGATGGATTGTGGCTTGACATAGAAGAATATCGAAACCAGAATATTATTGCTGTACGCTATGAAAAGAAGGAAGATGACGGGGCAATCTGGGACACTGATTATGTCATGAACTTCAATTCGATGAAGATGTCAGTAAGACTTGATCGAAGTTATACTGCGGAGGCTTTGGATGCGGATCCAAAGTTTTCAACTCCGCATTTCATCACTCTTTTGATTGAACGAGGCTATCTGCAAGATGATCATCAACTGTCCGTACAAAGATCAGCAACTATAATAAATGCGAAAAATGTAGGAGTGCTGATTGATGTTATAAATAGAAAAACCAAGTTTAATCTTCCGGTTGTGTATGTTTCCAAAACATATAATGATGAGGATCCGGTCAATGTTTCTTATCTTGCAAGCAGGCTAAAGGGTGTTGCTCATGTGATGGTTGAAGAAGGGAATTGGCTTAATCATACCATTAAAGAGCAGTGTAGAGGTAATAATGAATACTATGGTGCTATAGGCATTTATTTCCCTTCACGCGGAAGTAGTCATCGAAGATATCTTTATAGAAGTTCCGTCGGATATGATAGCTTTCTGCTGGAAAGAGTTGTCAGGTCTGTAATTCAATATAGTAATGCACAAATGGTAGACACTCTATTTACATGGCAGGGAGTAAATAATGCTTTGCTCAGGGACAGGCTAATTAGCCAGAGAGGGGAAAGACTTGCGGCAGAAGCTGCACAAAAAGCAGCAGAGGAAGAAGCAGCAAAAATTCTTGACACTCTGGATGAAGAAGAGCGTCGAATCCGAAAACAAGCCTTTGAGGATGCACGCACTGAAGCAAATGTGATTTTAGAAGGTTTTGATGCAGATATGCAAAAGCTACAAGATCAAGTAGGGGAATTAACTCGTGCGAATGAAGTCCTTCAATTTGAAAACCAGGGACTCAAAGCAAAACTTGATTCCAGAGATAATATACCTGTTCTGTTCATGGGAGATGAATTTGAATTTTACCCAGGTGAGGTAAAGGATCTTCTGCTGGCAACGCTTACGGAAGCTGCTAAGGGAATCCAACCAAAGTCAAGAAGAGCAGATATTGTGAGGGACATTATAAAGAACAACAATTACCAAAAACTAAGTGCCGCCAAAGCAGAGGAAGCCAAACGGATTCTTAAAAATTATGATGGTATGTCAGCAAGAACTAGACAGGCACTAAAGGATTTGGGTTTTGAGATTACCGAGGAGGGAAAACATTATAAGGTGACATATTATGGAGATGGGCGCTATCAGACTGCATATTCCAAGACGCCAAGTGATGGGCGGACTGGGAAAAATAGTGCACAGCAAACCATAAATATGGCATTTTGAGGAATGGAGAAAACCTTTTTGAAAAAATTGTATCACAGGGTTGACACGAGCGGGTACGGGTAAAACCGTTATTTCAGCTCTTGATTACCGCCGTTTTCGGAAGCAGAATCCCGGGCAACCCTGTCGTCTTTTGTTTGTCGCACATCGAGAGGAGATTTTAAAGCAGAGCCTTTATACCTTCCGCGCGGTATTGAAGGATGCGAACTTCGGTGAGTTGTTTGTCGGAAATCATAAGCCCGATCGAATTGACCACCTCTTTCTCTCCATTCAGACCTTCAGCAGTCAGGCATTTACAGAGAAGACTTCGGAAGACTTTTACGATTACATCGTAGTGGATGAGTTTCACCATGCAGCGGCGAAGAGTTATCAGAGTTTACTCGCATACTACCAGCCGAAAATCTTGCTCGGACTCACGGCGACTCCGGAGCGCATGGACGGGAAAAATATTCTCGCCTATCTGAGCAATCGCATTGCCGCAGAGATACGGCTTCCGGAGGCCATTGACCGCAAGCTCCTCTGCCCCTTCCAGTACTTTGGCGTGACAGATAGTGTGGACCTGGACGATTTAAAGTGGGCTGCGGGCGGCTATGATAAGACCGCACTCTCAAATATCTACAGCATGAGCGGTTATGTGGCAAAGCAGCGCGCCAACTTAATTCTGTCCTCCATGCTGAACTATGTGACAGATGTTAACGATGTAAAGGGGATCGGTTTCTGCGTGACGGTGGAACACGCGGAATTTATGAGTCGCTTCTTCAATGAACACGGCATTCCTTCCTTGGCATTGACGGGAAAGTCGCCGAAGGAAGAGCGCCGCAGCGCTGGAAGCGCACTGGTTTCCGGCAAGCTTCGCTTCTTATTTGTCGTTGATATCTACAACGAGGGTGTCGATATTCCCGAAATCAACACGGTCATGTTCCTACGGCCAACGGAGTCGTTGACTATCTTTTTACAGCAGCTGGGACGAGGTCTCCGACTCGCAGAGGGAAAAGAGTGCCTGACGGTTCTCGACTTCATCGGACAGGCAAATAAAAAGTATAATTTCGAGGATAAGTTTGCCTCTCTGCTCTCGAACAGCGGGCAGAGTGTGGCGCGGGAAATCAGAAATGGCTTTGTATCAGCGCCGAAGGGCTGCTATATCCAACTGGAGCGGCAGGCAGCGAAGTATATCCTTGAGAATATAAGAGCGTCTTATGGAAATACAGCGGGACTGGTGACGCGGATTGCCTCATTTGAAGAGGACAGCGGTTTGGCACTAAACCTTGCAAATTTCCTCCGGTACTACCATTTGGATCCGCGAAGCCTTTATAAGTTTGCTACCTTCTCGCGCCTGTCTGCGCGGGCAGGTGTGCTGGATGAATTCACGGAGCCCTTGGAGGAAGTTTTGACCAAGGCGATGGCGAAGTTCGCGGTCGTGGATTCCAGACGGTGGATTCAGTTCATCTTGAAACTCCTCGAAAACTTGTCGACACTCCCAATCGAGGAATTCTCTGCGCTCGAACGGCGGATGTTTCGCATGTTTTATATGACCATTTGGGGCAAGGCCTTCGATGAGGAAAGCCGGGAAGCGTTGGCAGAAAAGCTCACAGCGCTTGCGGGAAGTCCGCTTATGGTTCAGGAATTGCAGGAACTCCTTCGCTACCAGTATGACCGCATTGATTTTATCGATGAGCAGGTAGATCTCGGCTTTGACTGCCCGCTTGACTTACATTGCAGCTACAGCAGGGATCAGATTCTGGCAGCGATGGACTTCTTAAAGCCCGCAACTGTCCGCGAGGGTGTCAAGTGGCTTCCGGAGCAAAAGCTGGATGTCTTCTTTGTGACCCTCAATAAGTCCGACAAGGACTATTCGCCGACCACCATGTACAACGACTATTCGATCAATGAGACACTGTTCCACTGGCAGAGTCAGAGCACCACGGGGGAGCAGTCCTCGACCGGTCAGCGTTACATCCATCACAAGGAGCGCGGCAGCCGTATTCTGCTCTTTGTCCGCGAATTCAAGTCGGATCGCATCAGCAATACGGCTGCGGCCTATACCTACCTTGGAACCGCGAACTACGTGAAGCACGAGGGCAGCAAGCCGATGAACATTACATGGAGGCTAGATTGCCCGATTCCCGCAAAGTATCTGCGAAAGACCAACAAGCTGGTGGTGGGGTAAAGCAGCTTTTCTGTTGCCGCACTGTCGGGAAGGAGATCTTCTTTTGAGGCGGTATTTTTGTGAGTCGTTTGCACCGTGATTTGTGAAAGCGAGGGCTCGAAACCCCATGGGTTCGGGTCTTTTCGCATTTGCAACTTGACGAAAAACAGCCTTGGAGGTATGGAAACCGGAGAAGAGAATAAGGGCTTGGATAAGTTCTTTTCATGGATAGAGGAACGATAAAAGGGGGGAAATTTAAGGTGGTTTTTAAGGAAAAAGAGTTCAAACTGAAAGATGGACGCAATGTTTTTCTTCGGAGTCCTTCAGCGGATGATGCGGAAAATATGCTTCAATTTATCATAAAGGCATCGGGTGAGACAGATTTCCTGATGAAGTTTCCGGAGGAATTTGCGGGGTTTACGCTTGATCAGGAAAAAGCCTTTCTTCGGGCGAACTGTGATAATAAGAACGGACTGATGATCATCTGCGCTGTAGACGGCAGGATTGCAGGAAGCTGTCAGATTTCTTTTCGTACCGGGGAAAAAGATCGTCATAGGGCTTCCGTTGCGATTGCCCTTCTGCAAGAGTTCTGGAATCTCGGAATCGGAACAAGGATGTTTGAAGAGATGTTTCAAGTAGCCGGAGAGCGTGGCGATGTCCGTCAGATTGAACTTGACTTTATAGAGGGTAACAAGAGAGCAAGGGGCTTGTATGAGAAAATGGGATTTCGGATTACAGGGGTAAAGCTGGATGCCATACGCATGAGGGATGGATCGTTTGTGAATGAGTATATGATGGTGAAACGGCTATAACACGGCAGCGGCCTATACCTACCTCGGAACCGCGAATTATGTGAAGCACGAGGGCAGCAAGCCGATGAACATCACCCGGCGCCCGGATGCACCCATCCCAGCCAAGTACCTGCGAAAGAACAACAAGCTGGTGGTGGGGTGAAGCAGCTTTTCTGTTACCGCACCGATGTGAAAGGGTATATTCTTTTGAGTCGCTATCTTGGTACGACGTTTGGTCATCGCTGTATGAGCGAAAGAGCTCGAACTCCCATGAGTTCGGGCTCTTTTCGCATTTGCAACTTGACGGGAAACAGCTGTGGAAGTATGGTAACTTATGAATATTTTATGAAAAGAAGCAGGTCTTGGTGCGGGGAATTGAGATTTGAAAGAGGCGAAACGCACCGCAGAGCGCACTACTTTATAGCTAGGAAGGTGGAAACGCAGTATGCATCCGGAAGAAAAAAGAAGATGGGAGCCGCAAATCCGGAAGATCATTCGGGAGCGGCAGGCTTCGGCCTACAATATGGTGGACATTGTGACGCTCGAACCACTCTTTGCGGCAGAGGGGCTTCGCTATGCGGACTTCGGTTTTGCGAGCCTTCGGGATTTTTTGAATGAATTCCGGGCAGTTTTAAATCTGGTGGACGGAGCACCTGCGGGCGGTGGTCTTCCCGCAAAATCCTATGTGCAGCTGAAGGACTTTGAGACTTTAGAAGCGACAGCGGGGCAGAAAGCGGAAGCTTCCGAACAGCCGCTACGGCCGGTCTTGCCGGAAGAACCTGCACAGCCGGAACTTTCCGCGGAGGCGAAGGCAGCACTTGCACCGAAGATTCAAGCTGCTTTTCGAAGTGCGATTCCCAATGAAGGGGGCTGGGTGAACCTCGCGAGTCTCGGTGCCCTGCTCAAAGAAAACGGGGTGGATGCCAAGCAGTTCGGGTTTCAGAAGATTTTCTCGTTTCTTGAGCAGTTCCCGGAACTGCTTGCAGTAAAGCGGGAGCCCACACCGAGCGGCAAGGCCTGGGTCGTCTATGCGAAGCTTCGAGGTGCGGCGTCCGCGCTTTCGTCGGAGGGCGTAGGACATACGCCTGTACAGCATGCGGTGCGTGCGGATGCGGTACACGCGGGCGCGGTCACTGAACCGTCCGTGCCGCCTGCGGGCACCCGGACAACGAAGGCAGCTTCGGGAAGCGAAGAAGCATTGCAACCGGAACTCTCTGCGGAAGAGAAAGCGACGCTCGGCCCGAAGGTTTGCGCGGCGGTTCAGAGTGCTGCGTCGGATGAAGCGGGGTGGGTCAACTTAGCCGGAATCGGGGAAGCGCTCAAGGGAAACGGAATCGATGTGAAGCTGCTCGGCTTTCAGAAGATTTTGCCTTTCCTCGAGCAGTTTCCGGAACTGATTGCCTTAAAGCGGGAGCCCACACCGAGCGGTAAGGCCTGGGTTGCCTATGCGCGGCTCAAGGCGGATGACAGAAGAGAGGGCGCCGGAAAAACTGCGAGAACATCAGTCAGACCGCAGTCGTCTTATGTTCCCGTGTCAGCGCACAGAACCGTGGAGGGAAAATTCCCGACCAGGGATTCCTGGCTTTTTAACTGGTCCAGAATTCCGAATGCAAAAATCAAAGAGCTCGCGGACAAGGCGTTGGAGGAAAAGTGGTATTACGGCGCGGCGAATGCCGCCGAGGCCGAGAATTACCCGATTTTAAAGAACTATCTCGCCTACACCTTCAAGCGGCTTGCAATCGAGGACAAGATCTTATTCGGGAATACCACGGATCCGGAACACGCCGGAGAAGAGTATGCGGCGTTCAATACGGGGCTGGTCGACAAAAAGTACGAGTATATCTACGCGCTCTTTAAGAAGAACACGATGACGCCGCAGCCCTACTGGTATTTGCTTGACTTTGTCGTGGCGGGAGAGCAGTCCGGAAAAACCTTGGCAAGGCTCTTTTATCCGCTGCCGAAGCGCGCCGACTATTTTGAGAATAAGTTCCAGAACATGGTCTACGACACATCGACCCAGCTGCTCTGCGATTACACGCACATCATTGTGGAGCGCATCAGCCGCTTTCCGCTTCGCTTTCTGCAGGAGAATTGCCCGCCTGATATGCTTGAAATCGACGGCGTGAAATTGGAAGAGGTCTATCCGAAGCACGCCAAGGACAGCGAGAGAAAGCGCTATTTCGAAGCGCTCGGCGAGCGCATCAACAATACGCCCGTGGTGCTGAACAATTTGAAAAACCGGCTGGAGGCGGCCATTCATTTAACCTTAAAGCGGGTTGAGTGGAATTATAAGACGGCGATTCCGGTGTACTTTCCGACCAGAAATCTCTGCTCGCTTTTGCTGCCGCTCTGCCTCTCGGAGGAGGGACAGGTGGATTTGGCGCTTGTGGTCGAGCATTTGCAGTCGGGCGCGTATCAGGGGCAGACCGTGTTGCCGCTTGACCTGGCTTATAACAACAGCCGTCTTCTCACCCGGCCGGACAGCGACTGGCTCCGGACCGACAGCATTCAGTCGAACGGTTCGGATGACGAGGAGGAATAAAGCGGACAGGCGGTAAGGGGGGAGGAATGAGACGAAAGCTTTGGTTATTGCTTTGCGCGCTGGGTGTACTTGGTATGTCGGTCTGCGGCGACGTATCATTCGCTGACCATGTTTGTCTCAAACTGTGCGGAGTCGATTTCGCTCCGTGAATCTCCGTCCACGCAGGCGCGTGCCCTGCGGCAGAGTCCCTTCGGGGCACCTGTCACGGTGCTTGAAAGTGCGGAAAATGGTTTCTATGAGGTCATTGATAACGGCAGACGCGGCTATGCGCTGGTGCAGTATCTGAGTTACTGAGTGGCTGAAATATCATTGAAAGGGGGATGAGAGATGAAAAAGCAAAAGCTGGTCGCTGTGGTTCTCGCAGCGGGCGTGGTTCTCGGCGCAGCGGTCTTTGCGGGGTATGAGAGCACACGCTATACGCGGACGGTGCAGGCGGCTGAACAGGAGTGGCAGCTCGGAGACACGGAAGAAGCAATCCCGATCTACGAGAAGGCTATCCGAATGAAGCCGAAGCGGGCAGAGGCGTATCTCGCGCTCGCGGAGATTTATGAGAGAAACAATCGGCATGCGGATGCGGTCACGCTTTTAAAGACCGCCACTGAGGCGATGTCCGGCAAGACTTCGAAAGATGCGGCGCTGATGCAAGAGGCGCTGGAGCGCTACAATCCCACTGTCAAAGCATCGCTCGAATCCGGCAGTTATGAGGATCCGGTGGATCTGGAGTTAACGAGTAAGGGCGTTTCGATACGCTATACCCTCTTGGAAGCACCGGAGGGCGAGAGCGCGGAAGAGCAGGATTACGAAAAGCCGCTTCGCTTTCGCAGAAGTGGGACCTATCGTCTCCGCTGCTATGCGGTCAATCAAAAGGGGGAGGCCGGTGAGCCGGTGGAGCTTAGCTATGTAATCAAGCTCGACCCGGAAAAGTATCATATGAACAGCTGGTACCAAAAGGACAACGGCTGGTACTATAACGACGATACCGGGGTGCCGGTGGTCGGCTGGCGGCAGATTGACGGCAACTGGTATCACTTTGCCGAGAACGGCGAGATGATGACGGGCTGGTTGGAACTCGGCGACAATTTCTACTACCTCGATGAGAACGGTGTCATTGCAAACGGTTGGCGCAATGTGGACGGGGATTATTATGTCGGCGCGGACGGCGTTATGCTGGTTTCGGCAACGACCCCGGACGGCTATCAGTTGGATGAAAACGGTAAGAAGATCGAGAAGAGCCAAAACGAGAAGGCGGTAGAAGCCTACCGAACCATACTCCTCGACCGGAGTTGGAACGGCAGAAAACTGCCCGGCGGACAGTTCGCGGTCGTGGACATCAACGGCGACGGGGTCTGGGAGTTGCTGACAGAGTTGGATACAGGCGGATATGACGATGCGATTTCCCGAATCTTCTACTACACGGATCGTTTAAATCAGTATGCCCTGGATGGAATCGAGGCTTGGAATTATCTGATGCCTTCTTCACATCGGATTGTGATCGGAAGAATGCGTGGGAAGAACATTACCCGAGTGCTCGGTGTAGGGAGTGACGGGAATTTGACGGTATACGACGACTCCGATATTTTCTGGGGTTACTATGAAAATGCTGAGGCTTGGGTGGGCCCGGATCAGGCAAAGATTATGAGTCAGACAGTTGAAAAATACTATCGTGACGCATGCTACAACATACTCTTTGTTGAAATCACAGAGAGTAATGTAGCGCAGTACCTGAGCGGCAACGGTCAGGAGACCGGTACAATTTTTGCCGCCGGCAGCTTCCCGTCTCGGTAAAGTATGAATTTGTCGAGACGCTTTGCCTGCATGTATTTTTGCATAGCCCTTGACAACCCCTGCCCAGGCGCGTAAAATAAGACCTAAATCAAATCGTTGAGACCGATGTTTCAACAGAGTGAATAGTGCGAAGACAGGATTCGTGCGCCCATTTTCACTCTGGTGAGGCATCGGTTTTTTGTTTTGCCTCAATTCCTGTCGCACCTTGACAAGTGAATCCGCAGCTGTTCGGAGCAAGCGAGCGGGGAAGCACGCCGGGATCTGTAAGCGCAGAGAGCGTGCCAAGACGCGAATCCTGACTGACTGCGACCAAGAAACAAAAAATACAAAAGCAAAAACAACAGCAAAGATAAAGGCAAAGAGACAGCAAGCAGGCAAGAAACATTTGCATACAGGAAAGTGAGGCAAAGCTATGAAGAATATGAATGATAAGGTGTTCGGTCGTCAGGAAAACGTTTCGGTGTTTACGCCGCAGCTGCCCGTGGACGGTGAGAGTACCCCGGGTCAGGCGGCGGGTCAGGCGGCAGGGCGTTTTTTGCAGGCTTCGGCGCTGCTTCCGGAGGAGGGCTTTCTCGGGATGGAATTCAGGCCGGAGCGGGGCGTAAAGCAGGAAATTTTCCTGTTCGCGGCGCCGGATACGGCGGTGCGCGATGCGGACTACGGCTGGATTTTTGAGGATTGTGCGGAGGAGGCGCCGACGGCGTCGAAGACGCTCGAAAGTCTCTTTGCGGAGGGACGCAAGGTATATGCGCTCGCCGAAACCGTGAGCGGCGGAGGCATAACTTTGGATGCAGAGGCGTCTTTGGAGAACGCAAGTCTCTATCGGAAGTATATGGAAGAGCGTTCCCGCGCGGATTTGACCATGCAGTTTTACAAACTCCTCATGAAAGAAGGCGGTCGGCTTCGCATGGTGGCGGGAAGCACAGAGGGAAGGGAGAATCCCGCGTGTACGCGCGGTCGCATTCTCCTGAGTTTTCCGAATGCAATCAGTCTCCGCCTTCGCACTGCGATTTCGTTTGCCTTTCCGGGAACGGTGCTCGAAGAGCTTTCGGAGCATGCGGAGACGGAAGCCTGTGTCAGCGAATCCTATCTCTTTGAGGGGCTGCTCCGCTTCTTTTTACTGTTATCTGCCATTGAGCGGCGGCAGCAGAGACGGAATCTGGAGGAGGTTCCCGAAGAGTGGAAGGAGCAGGAAAGTTTGGAAGAGGCTGCTTCCAAGATGGAAGTGCGGGGCTACTGCTACAATCCGGTTCTCATTGAGGATCTGGAACTCAGTGTGCGCAGCTATACCTGTCTCAAGAAGGCCGGGATTCTTACGGTTGAGCAGCTGAAACGACTCAGCGCGGATGAGCTGCTGCGCATCAAAAACATGGGGCGTAAGAGCGTGGCGGAAATTCAGGATAAGCTCGAAGAAATACGGCATCTTCCGGCGGTAAGTTCCCTCCCCGAAAAGGATTACCTGGCGGAACTGGACACGCTGATCGGTTTAAACGAGGTAAAGATGCAGGTCAAAAAAATTGCGGCGTTTGCCAAGATGCAGAAAGAAATGAAGGCGCAGGGAAAGGGGAAGCTCAGCATGGCGCTCAACATGGAGTTCAGCGGGAATCCCGGCACGGCAAAAACGACGGTGGCGCGCATCCTCGCCGGGATTTTGAAGCAGACCGGTATACTCGAGAGCTCCGAGCTCGTCGAAGTGGGGCGCGCCTCTCTGGTGGCGGGCTATGTGGGACAGACCGCGGAGCGCGTCCGGGAAGTGTTTCGGAGTGCCAAGGGGAAGGTGCTTTTTATCGATGAGGCTTACTCTCTGGTCGAGCCCTTGGAGGGCAGCTACGGCGATGAGGCAATCAACACCATTGTGCAGGAGATGGAGAACAACCGGGAGGACACGGTTGTGATTTTTGCGGGCTATCCGAAAGAGATGGAGGAGTTCTTTGCGAGAAATCCGGGACTCCGTTCCCGGGTCCCCTTTAAAATCGGTTTTTGCGATTATTCGCTCGATGAGATGCTTAAGATTACCGCTCTGGAGGCTGAGCGCCGCGGCTTTACGCTTGCGCCCGAGGCGGAAGACACGATTCGGAAGCTTGCGGCACCGGAAGTGCGGCAGTCCGGTTTCGGCAACGGTCGTTTCTGCAGAAATCTGGTCGAAAATGCGCTGCTCTCGTATGCGCTCCGTGTCTACGGCGAGGACGAAGGTGCTGAGACGGAAGTGAAAAACGACTTCGTGCTGCGCCCGGAGGATTTCTCGGCGCCGGAAGTGCAGGCTACGGCAAAGAAAGCTGTCATCGGATTTCAGCCCTTTGCGGCGTGAGACGGCGTATAATAGAGATAGTTAACTTTCCGTAAAGGCGGAAAAGCAGGATTTTGCACGGGAAAGGAGCGGTGACATGTCAGAAAAGGCAACAGCGTTTCAGCACAAGTTTATGAGTTGGATGTACCGGGGCAAGGGGATTTTTAACCCTTTGAATACGGGGTGGATCGATGAGCACCTGGCCTGTGTGCGGGAGTGGGTCGCCAACGTGTTTTTCTACCGAAAGGGCGACACGGTGCTCATGATCGATGCGGGCTATCACTACGAGCGCCTCGAAGAAAAGATGGGCTGGCTCGGCCTGAAGCCCGCGCAAATTTCAAATGTGCTGCTCACCCACCTCGACACTGACCACACAGGCGCGGTCGAGGCGGACGGCGGCGGTCTCTTTCGGAATGCGACCGTGTATCTCGGCGAGATTGAAAACCGTTATCTCACCGGCGAGCGGAAGCGCCGCGTGCTCTACCGGCTCGGCAGTCTTCCGCCGGTCAGGATTCCGAACGAGAAGGTTCTGCTTCGGGACGGACAGGTTTTCACAATCGGCGACATTCAAATCGAGTGCTTTCTGGTGCCGGGGCACACCTGGGGGCATATGGTCTATCTGTTGGACGGGCGCTATCTTCTGACCGGCGATGCGATATGGCTCGGGGCGGACGGCGGTTACAGTTTTCTCGCTTCTCTCGCGGAGGATAATCGTCTCGCGGTTTGCGCCCTTGCGGAATTTGAGGAAAAACTGCGCGCGCGGAATTTGCGGCCTCTCGTTATCACGGGGCACACGGGCTATTCATCGGACCTTGACTTTGTCTTTTCACACTGCGATCTCTGCTGCAAGACCTCGGGAAAGCGGTATTTTAATCCCGCGGCGCCCTACGATGCCTACGATGAAAGCGAGGACACGGAAGCGCGGGCAGCTACCGCGCCGTAATCCGGCGGCTACTCCCCGGGCGGACAGGTTGTGGCAGAGAAATGCCCGCAAACCCCTAAGGAAATCGACAGATTTGCAGTCTTTGTGTGAATAGACAACAGTTTGCGGCTCTGTTATGATAGGCAAATATCAAAGCTTAGGGAGGATCACAGATGAAGAAAACAATGCTCTGCGCGACCGTTCTGGCACTCAGCGTTGCGGCCACAGGCTGCGCATCCGGCAAAAAGGCAAAGAGCAGTGCGGCGAGCACTGCGGCGGCGCAGTCCGAGGTTGCTTCGACGCAGGCGACGGGCACTGCGGCCGAGACAACAGCGGTGGCTGCTTCGGACATGGCGGTGCCGGGGTATGCGCCCGGTCAGATTCCGGAGATTCCGGCAGTTGTTTTGCCGGATCTCGGCATTTCGGAGAATCCGGCCGCAAAAATCACGCTCGACAAGACCAAGGCGCTCAGCTCGGTTCCGGGCATCACGGTCACGCCGGTCAGGGTAGAGAACGATCAGATTCAGCGCGGTTCTGCGGTCATGCAGCTCGGCAGCAACGGCGAGGGGCAGTATAAAGACGGGAATTTGACCGTGCAGACCGACGGCAACGGTGAGGGGCAGTATATCGACGCAGAGCGCGGCATCACGATTCAGCGCGACGACGACGGTTCGGGTCAGTACCTCGACAGTAAGCAAGGCATCTCCCTCCAGGTGGATGATGACGGCGCAGGCAGCTATAAGGATGATCGCTACGGCATCTCGCTGATGGTGGATGACGACGGCGAGGGCCTGTACACAAACACGCAGAACGGAGTCACCGTCACCGCGGACGATGATGCGATGAGCTACCGCGCGGGTAAAGTGCAGATTACACAGAAGAAGGACGGATCGGGCAGCTATTCCGATGCGGAGAGCGGGCTTAAAATCAAGAACGACGGCAAGGGCAAGGCGACCGTCACCAAGGGAACGCAGAAGGCAACCGTGGATGCGGCGCCGCTCGGCACGCTGCCGCGCCTCCCGCGGCTCGGTGCGGTTCCCGCTGTCCCGAGTCTCGAGGCAAACAGTCTCCTGATTACCCTGGATTCCGGTGTGCTCTTCGATGTCGACAAATACGACATTCGACCGGAGGCACAGGAGACGCTGAACCAGCTTGCCAAGCTCCTCACGGAGGCAGGGATTACGGCCTTTGAAATTGACGGTCACACGGATTCCAACGCGGACGATGCCTATAATCAGACGCTCTCCGAGAACCGCGCGAATGCGGTCAAGGAGTATCTGAAGGCACAGGGCGTGACCGCGGAGATTACGACGCAGGGCTACGGCGAGAGCCATCCGGTCGCGACCAACGAGACCGCGGAGGGCAGACAGCAGAATCGCCGCGTGGAGATTATTATTCCGACGGTATAAGCGGCGAATGTGAGCGGCTCAAAACCACTCATCGTAGAACTCGATGACAAAGTCCCACAGGAAGCGCTCGCGTTGTTCCGCGATGGCTTTTGCAGCCTCGGTATTCATGAGGTCTTTTAACGTGAAGAGTTTTTCAAAAAAATGATGCAGAGAACTGCCCTTGTGATTGTGGTAGGCTTCGCTGCCGAGGCCTAAGGCAGGCGCTTCGGTCGGGTCAAACATGGCCCGACCCCTTGATCCGCCGTAGGCAAAGGTTCTTGCAATGCCGATGGCTCCGAGGGCATCCAGGCGGTCGGCATCCTGTACGATTTTTCCTTCTATGCTGTCCGGGGCGACACTGTCCGTGCCGTGGAAGGAGACCTGGGAAATAACGGAAATGATGTTCGCTGTCATCTCTTCGGAGATGGCAGCTTTTTTCAGGATGCGGCGGGTATTCCGGTAGTCCTTTCCTGAAAAGAGCTTCGGGTCATCGGCGTCGTGGAGGAGAGCGGCGAGAGCCACCAGGGTCTCATTGCAGGGATACGCTTCGGCGAGACGCCGCGCGAGGCGGTACACGCGAAGAGTGTGCCAGTAGTCATGGCCGCTCGCATCTCCCGCAAAAAGGGTCTTGATTTCTGATTGAACAATTGCAACAGATTCTGTCATAGTAACTCCACGCGACCCAAAATAGTTATAGAAATCTAACATTTTTCCTTGACAATGCCTTCGTTTCGGAATAAAATTGCAATCATATTGCAAATGGAAGCAGTTTGCAAATATCAATCAAGGGGATAACAGAGGAGGCATATGAAAAAGTTCGGACAGTTTCTTTTGGTCTCCGCGCTTTCGGCAGCATTATTGGCCGGCTGCGGCGGAAGCAAGAAGGCAGAGAGCAGCGCGGCGGGAAGCGGTGAGGCAAAGACAGAGAGCACGGCTGCGGGCGGTCAGAAGTTAAAGGTTGTCACGACCATTTTTCCGGAGTACGACTGGGCAAAGGCAGTGCTCGGCGATAAGGCGGAGAATGCGGAGCTCACGCTGCTCTTAAAGAACGGCGTGGATTTGCACAGTTTCCAGCCGAGCGCAGAGGACATCGCAAAAATCAGCGAGGCGGATCTCTTCATCTATGTGGGCGGCGAGTCCGACGGCTGGGTCGACGATGCGCTCAAAGAGGCGAAGAACAAGAACATGAAGGTCATCAACCTCATGGAGACCCTCGGCGACAAGGCGAAGGAAGAGGAGATGAAGGAGGGCATGCAGGAGAGCGAGGACGAGCATGACCACGAGCACAGCCACGGCAAGGAAGTCTCTACCTTCGAGGACAGCGAGGTAAAGGACAGAACCCTCGCCGACTGGAAGGGCGACTGGCAGTCCGCTTACCCGCTCGCAAAGAGCGGCGCGCTCGATACGGCATTCAAGGAGAAGGCCGAGCAGACCGGTAAGATGACCGCAGAGGAGTACAAGGCTTACTATACGAAGGGCTACGAGACCGATATCTCGAAGATTAACATCGACGGCGATACGATCAGCTTCACGGATGAGAGCGGCAAGACCGTGAAGTCCCCGTACAAGTATGTCGGCACCTACATCCAGAACTGGTCCACGGGCACCAAGGCTGCGATGTACCGCTTCGAGGCGGAGGATAAGAATTCCGGCGCACCGATTTATGTGGAGTTCAACGATCACATGATTGCGCCGGCGACGGCGGAGCACTTCCACATCCGCTTTAGCAACGAGAGCTTTGACGCAATCAAGGATCCCGAGAATTCCTGGCCGACATTCTATCCGGCGGCGCTCACGGGCGAAGAAGTCGCCGATGAGCTCGCGGGTCACGATCACCACGAGGAGACCGAGTACGACGAGCATGTCTGGCTTTCTCTGAAGAACGCGGAGCTCTATGTGAACAAGATTGCCGAGGATCTCTCCGCGCTCGACACGGCAAACGCAGAGAGCTACAAGAAGAACGCAGAGGCTTATGTGAAGCAGCTCTCCGAGCTCGACACGCAGTATGCGGATGTCGTGAAGAACGCGGCAAATAAGTACCTGCTCTTCGGCGATCGCTTCCCGTTCCGCTATCTCGTGGATGACTACGGCCTCGACTACAGTGCGGCGTTTGTCGGCTGCTCGGCGGACACCGAGGCGAGCTTTGAGACGGTTCGCTTCCTCGCGGACAAGGTGGATGAGAAGAAGCTCGGCAGCATCCTTGTGATTGAGAATTCCGATCAGAAGATTGCGAACACGATTCAGCAGAACACCAAGGAGAAGAATCAGAAGATTCTGGTCCTCGACTCCATGCAGTCCGTGACCGAGAAGAACATGGCGGACGGCGAGACTTACCTCGGCGTGATGCAAAAGAACCTTGAGGTTCTGAAGCAGGCGCTGCAGTAAGAAAAAGCAGACAGCCGAAACAGATTCGGGAAAAGAAGAGAGGCACATGCAAATTTGCATGTGCCTCTCTTTTCGTAGCTGCTTGTTTACGGCTCGCTGACTTCAAACAGCATGTCGCCGTAGCTCGGGAGCGGCCAGAGATCCTTGTCAATCACGGTCTCGAGCGCATCGGCGCTCTCGCGGAGAATCCGCATGTCCGTGACAATCTGCGTGTGGTAGGCTGCGGCGCGCGCGGCCGGATCCTGAATGGAGGCGGCGAGATCGGTATCGCTCTGTAACTTCTCGCGGCTTCGCTTCATATCGCTGAGGAGCTCGCTCGCGCGGAGCAGCAAATCCTCCTGCACGCTCACATCGGCCGCGGCGCAGGCGCTCTTCACCTGATTCACCGAGGTTGCAAGCCGGGTCACATAGTGAATCGCCGCGGGAATCAACTGCTTGCCGGAGATATTGATCATGGCGCGCGCCTCGATGTTGATGCGCTTTGCATAGTTCTCATAGGCGACAATGCTGCGGCTCTTTAACTCGGTCTCGGAGTAGATGCCGAAGGCAGAGAAGAGTTCCACGGCCTTTTTGCTCGTAAAGGCGGGAATCGCATCGATCGAGGACTTCAAGTTCGGGAGCCCGCGTCGCGCTGCCTCCTGCACCCACTCCTCAGAGTAGCCGTTGCCGTTGAAGACAATGCGCTGATGCTTGGTTAAGAGTTCGCGGATCAGTTCCCACGCCGCTTCTTTGACGGACGAGGCCTGTTCGAGGCGGTCGGCCGCGAGGCGGAACTGCTCTGCGAGGATGGTATTCAGGACAATGTTGGCACTCGCGATGCTGTCGCCGGAGCCGACCATGCGGAACTCGAACTTGTTGCCGGTGAAGGCGAAGGGCGAGGTGCGGTTTCGGTCGGTCACATCGGCGTAGAGATTCGGGAGCGTGTCGACATGGGTCTCGAGGCTCTTTCCGGAGAGCGAGCTGCTTGCGACACCGGTCTCGATAATCTGTGCGACAATATCCTCGAGCTGGGAGCCGAGGAAGCAGGAGATGATTGCGGGCGGCGCCTCATCCGCGCCGAGCCGGTGATCATTGCCGACATTTGCCGCGGAGAGACGCAGGAGGTCGGCGTGCGTATCTACGGCCGCGAGCACACAGGCGAGCGTCAGGAGAAACAGCTGATTCTCGTGCGGGCGCTTGCCGGGGTTTAAGAGGTTTAAGCCGGTGTCGGTCGAGACGGACCAGTTGTTGTGTTTGCCCGAGCCGTTGACGCCGGCAAAGGGCTTCTCGTGCAGCAGACATTCGAGACCGTGGCGACCGGCCTGCTTCTGGAGTATTTCCATGGTCAGCTGGTTGTGGTCGACCGCGAGATTTGCCTCTTCAAAAATCGGCGCGAGCTCGTGCTGGCAGGGGGCGACCTCGTTGTGCTCGGTCTTTGCGCTGACGCCGAGCTTCCAGAGTTCCATGTCCACATCGCGCATAAACGCGGCGATGCGCTTCCTTAGCACGCCGAAGTAGTGGTCGTCGAGCTCCTGGCCCTTTGCGGGCATGCTGCCGAAGAGCGTGCGGCCGGTGTAAATCAGATCCTTCCGCTTCAAATATTTTTCGCGGTCAATGAGGAAATATTCCTGCTCGGCGCCGACCGAGGGCTTGACCCATTTTGCGTCGTTTATGCCGAAGAGCTTTAAAATACGAAGTGCCTCGCGGTTTAAGACCTGCATGGAGCGGAGCAGGGGCGTCTTCTGGTCGAGCGCCTCGCCCGCGTAGGCACAGAAGGCGGTCGGAATACAGAGCGTCACGCAGTCGCCCTCTTTCCGGAGAAAGGCAGGGCTCGTGCAGTCCCAGACTGTGTAGCCGCGCGCCTCAAAGGTGGCGCGGAGACCGCCGGAGGGGAAGGACGAGGCATCGGCCTCGCTCCGGACCAGGTTCTTGCCGGAGAATTCAAGCAGAGCGCGCCCTTCGGAATCCACACCGGAAAGGAAGCTGTCGTGCTTCTCGGCGGCGACGCCGGAGAGCGGCTGGAACCAGTGGGTGTAGTGGGTCGCACCGTTCTCGACGGCCCATTCCTTCATCGCCTGGGCGACGGAATCCGCAATCGCGGGCTCCAGCTCGTAGCCTTTGGTCATCATTTCCCGCACGCGCTGGTAGACGGCCTTCGGCAGGCGCTCCCGCATCACGCGGTCGCCGAACACATTTTCACCGAACAGTTCCGCAATGTTTACCCTTTCGTGTTTTTCTTCCATTGGTTCCTCCTTGTATGCAAGTGAACATGTTTGCGTGACTGTACCACAGGAAAAAAGCGCTGTAAACAGAGGCGGCCGAATTTCAGTAAAATGCATTGATATTTATGAGATAGATAACAGCGTTTCAGTGAAAATCGTAGGAGAGGCGGAGGGTATTTCCGCGCCGCGCGACGGTTGCAAGGGCGCCGCTGACCAGCGGGAGCGCCGGCGGGAGATGTCCGAAGTCCGCATCCATGATGATCGGAACGCGGTATTTTTCGAGGCGGTGGAGGACAGCCGCATATTGGTCGAGCCCGAAGAGCGGTTCGTCAAAGTGCAGGGGGCGCCCGATCAGAAAACCGCCGACGCGAGAGAACCAGCCGCAGTGCTCGAGCTGCCAGAGAGAACGCTCCATATCAAAGACATTGAGGTCGCAGGACTCGAAGAACCAGAGCAGAGGTTCGTCCGGATAGCGCCGAAGGAACGCTTCCGTGCGGTCATAAGAAGTGCCGGCGAGACCGCGCAGCACATCGAGGCAACCGCCGAGCAGGCGACCGCGGAGCGTGAGCGGCGCCTCTGTCTCCTTCATGTCGCCGTGCGCATCCGGACAAAAGCAGCGGAGTTTGGTCTCGCGGTCCAAATGGTAGGGGAGCAGCGGGTGCTCTTCGTCGCGAAGCGCCGCATACTGCCAGCGGGGATAGTTTTCGAAGGCCGCGCGCTTGCCGGTGAGTAAAGCGAAGGCATCAAAAAGTGCCGGGTGCCAGGGCTCCATGCCGAAGGCGGGGGCATTCGGGCCGTAGATGGCTGCTGTGTCACAGAGAGTCGGCAGGAGGAAAGTGAGGTTTGTGTTGTCTGAAAATCCCATAAACCACTTGGGGGCAGCGGCCCGAAGCGCGGGAAAATCGACATCATCCAGGATGGTGCACATCAGCTCGCCGCCGCCGAGGGAAATCAGGATGTCCGTGTCGTTTCGCATGAAAAAGTCATTGACTTCGGCCGCGCAGGCCTTCGGCGTATTGCTGATGCCGACCCCTTCCTGTACAAAGGCGTTCGGGCCGGTCACGCAGCGGTAGCCCATGGCTTCAAACTTAGCACGGGCATTCAGAAAAGCGGAGCGGTAGGGTTCCGTGGCAGCGCCGAAGGCAGGGGAGATAAAGCCGATGCAGCCGTTTTCGGGTAAAAAATGAGGGTAACGCATAGAGCCTCCTAAAGACAAAGCGAATTTCGGAAATAAACCGTTTTCGGGTGAACTCTATTATGCCACCGAAGAGGCTTTCTTGACAGGGAATTGCGGGGTAAATTAAGATGAGAATATCACAATGAGAGATTCGGAAGCGGGAGGGCATACTGTGAGCTGGAGCGGTATGAGAAGCAAACTGGAGAACGAATATTTGGCAGCGTCCCTCCGTGGGCATATTCAATATTATGCGACGAGTTACAATCAGTGCCCGGATCATGAGGGGCGCGCGGCGATACGCCTTGACGGTAAGGAAATCATTGCGGGCTGCTATTATAATAACTGGTTTAAGGCTGCGCTGTTTCCGCGGGATGCGTGCTATGAGAGGCGGATGAAAGAGGAGATGGCGTTTATGGATGACACTGCGGTGCAGCTCGGTGTCTTTGACCAGCGGAGTTTCTATGAGGCCTTTTCGATGTTTGACAATCAGAGCATCGAAGAGAGTCTCGCAAGCGAAAATATGCTGGTCCGCGTTTTCGCGATTCTGGACCGCAGGGTCGGAAAACGGAGACTGGAAAAAATAAAGCGGGGCATCGAAGGGGAGGAAAAAACGTTCCGTGAATTTTTTGCGATACGGGCAGCCGCAGAGGGAATGGCAGCGGAAGGGGGGCGTGAGAGATGAGGAAAGAAATGAAACGGGTCGCGGGACTTCCGCTGCCGCTCTACCTCGCCGTGCTGGGACTTCTGTGTCTCGCGCTGCGGCGCGGTGTCATTCCGGCCGGGCTGCCGGGCGGCTTATTTTTACTGTTGGTGCTCGGCGAGGGCCTGAACGAGCTCGGAAAGAGTGTGCCGCTTGTGCGGACCTATTTCGGGGGTTCGGTGGTCTGTGTGCTCGGCGGCGCGGCAATCGGGGCGAGCGGCCTTTTGCCGAAGGGCAGCACAGAGATACTCGGCCGCTTTATAGAGAGCGAGGGCTTTCTGATTTTTTACATTGCGGCTCTGATTACGGGCAGCCTCTTTCAGATCGACCGGCGGCTTTTGTTTCGCGCCTCCCTCCGCATTCTGCCGACCGCGCTTGCCGGTGTCGCGGCGGGGACAGCGGTGGTGGTGCTGCTCGGTCTTTTGCAGGGCTTTTCGGTGTCGGAGAGCCTGCTCTATATCGCGATTCCGATGACTTCCGGCGGGATGACCGCGGGCGCGGTGCCGCTCTCCGCAATCTATGCGGAGGCGAGCGGCATGCCGGCCGGTGAGATTCTGACCCGGATTGCACCGGCGACGGTGCTCGGAAACATTGTGTCCATCCTCTTCGGCGCGCTTACGGTGCGACTTTCGGCGCGCTTTCCGAAACTGAGCGGCGGCGGGCAGCTGCTTCGGGGAGAGGGGGCGGTGCAGAAAAAAAGTCCTGCACAGGCAGACTTCGGGAGTCTGCTCGCGGGACTTCTGCTCTCACTCGCTTTTTATACGGCCGGTGCGCTCTTACACGGCTTCATCCCGGCGCTGCCCGCCTATGCGGGCATGATACTCTGTATTATGGCGGCAAAGGGCTTTTCTGTCCTGCCCGAGGAGACGGAAGAGGCAGCGGCGGTCTGGGGACAGTTTGTGATTCGCGCCTTTACGGCGGCAGCACTCACGGGGATAGGCATTGTGCTTCTCGACTTAAACCGGCTCGCGGCGGTGCTCACGCTGCCGTATCTTTTGACTATCGTGCTCGGCGTACTCGCCATCACGCTGACCGCGGGCTTTGTGGGCAGCAGGCTCATGGGCTTTTACCCGCTCGAAGCCTCGATTGCGGCCGGCATGTGCACGACCAATATGGGGGGCTCCGGCAATGTGGCCGTGCTCTCGGCGGCGGATCGCATGGCGCTCCTGCCTTTTGCGCAGATTGTGACCAGGAGCATAGGCGCGCTCATGCTGACGCTCGGCGGTATTCTCGCCGCGATTCTGCTGCACTGAGCACTTTTTCTGCTTTTTCTTGCGCAGTCGGAGATTAGGATTGTAGCAAATGTGAAGATATGCTAAGATAAAATGTAGCGCTGATGACGACGCGGAGTCCTTTTTGGGGCTCCGCGTTTCCGGCATAAGAGAGAGGTATCACAGACGATGAAGATTGATCCGCGCGCATTTTCGAAAGATGGATTTTTAAAAGATCAGGATTACCTGAGCAATTTTCCGTATGGGCGTTATCCCACCTCGTTTAACGGCTGCGGCTGGGTTGCGATTTACAACGCAGAGCATGCCGCGGGGCGTGGCATAGCGGTTGAGGCGGTCTATGAGGCCATGCGTTGTATTCTCCCCTATGAGGGGACACACGGCACACCGTTTCCGACCATGGTGCGCTATTTTAAAGAGAGGCACATTCCGATCGCGCGCATCTACGGGAGCGGTGAGGAACTGGTGCGCATCGTGCGGGAGTGCGGCGTGCCGCGCGGCATTCTCCGCTATATCGAGGGCAGAGAGCCGCATTACATTGCCTTTGTGCGCGTCAGCGACGAGACGCCCGCGCGCTATCGCTTTTTCAATGCGGCCGATGGCAAGGAAGACTTTGTCGAGACCATGGAATATTTTCGCAGAGAGCATTTAGGCGGCCGACGGGTGGTGCGCCTCTTGCTGCCGGGAGAGGAGAGAGAAGATGCACGAGCGCGTGGCAAAAACCATATTGTCGACGCAAAATGGTCTGAACATTTACCGAGGCGGTGTGTGCAGTATCCTGTCCTGCGACGCAAAAATAGCTTCGAGCCGCTTTCGAGAATCGGACGGGGAGCTTGAGGCGAAGGTCAACGCGCCGGAACTTCTGGAGGCGACTCTGCGGCGAAAACAGAGCCGCTGCATGATTATGGTGGGCTCGGCGAGCGAACCCTACCCGAAAGAGGAAGAGGAGACCCTACTCATGCGCCGCTCGCTCGAGGTAATCGACCGCATGGAGTTCGGGGTCTCGCTCCGCACCAAATCACTCCGCATGCTCCGGGATCTGGACATTCTGGAGAGTATCCAGCGGAAAACCCGCTGTGTGGTCGAGGTCATGCTGACCACGGCGGACGAGGCACTTGCGGCGCGGCTTGAACCGGCGGAGAGCACGGTCGGGGAGCGGCTGGAACTGCTGCGGGCGCTCCGCGACGCCGGGATTCCGACGGTTGTGACGCTCGGTCCCGTGCTGCCCTATCTGACGGACAGCCTCGAAAATCTCGAAGCACTGCTCGGCAACTGCGTCGAGGCACGGGTCTACGGTGTGATACAGAACGGCTTCGGCGTGACGCTCCGGGCGGGTTCCTCCGCCTATTTCTTCTCCTGTCTCCGGGAGCTTGATCCGGAACTGCCGGAGAAGTACGAGGCCCTGTTGCCGCCCGGCAAGCCGAGAAAGGCGGGCATGTTTCTGTCGCCGAACGCGGCGGCGCTCGCCGACTTTTTTCAAAAGAGCACGGCGGCCTGCCGGCTGGTCACCGATCAGGAGGCCTTGTTTGCCTATCGCCACGCGTTTCTCGACAGGCGGGCGGGGCAACAGCTATCGCTCTTTGATCTTTTCGAGACCTGAGGCGGCTTAAATTTCCCAGCCGCCCGAGAGGGTCAGAATGTTGCCGGTGAAATAGGCGGGCGCAGCTGCGAGCTGAGAGACCAGGGCAGCGACTTCCGCGGCTGTACCGAGGCGCCCCGCCGGGATTTCGTCTTCGAGCGCACGGCGCTCTTCGTCTTCGAGCCACGCATTCATGTCCGTGTCGATTGCGCCCGGCGCAATCGCGTTGACCTGGATATTCGAGGGCGCAAGTTCTTTGGCAAGCGCCCGGGTAAAGCTGTTGACGCCGCCCTTGGCTGCGGAGTAGGCGACTTCGCAGGAGGCGCCGCGGCTGCCCCAGACGGAGGACAGAAAGATAAGCTTGCCGCCGCCGACTCGCAACATGCGCGGAATCGCGAGTCTCGAGAGATAAAAGCAGGAACTTAAATCCGTGCGTATCATATGATCCCAGTCTTCGGGTGTCATGTCCTGCAGGAGACCGAGGTGGGAGATGCCGGCGTTTGCAACCAGAAGGTTCGGCGCGGGAAAGTGCCGGTCGAAGTCCGAGAAGACCTCGGCGCAGGCAGCGCTGTCGCTGACATCCGCGAGCCGGGTGACAACGCGCGCACCGGCCGCGCGACAGAGTGTCGCGCAGTCCTCGAGCTTTTCCTGCTCTTTCCTTGCGAGCAAAAAAAGGTCGTAGCCGGACTTGGCGAGATGGAGGGCAATCGCGCGGCCTATGCCGCGGGAAGCGCCGGTCACCAGAGCAAGCGGGCGGGTTTTTCTTGTTGCTTCTTCAATCGGGGAATACAGTTCCGTCATGGGGTGAACTCCTGTCTTGGGGGGGTGAACTCTTTTTTGTTTTGTTTCGTTACCAGTGTAGCACGTCGCGGGGCTTGCGCCAATTCCTAGCGTTGTGCTAGACTATACGAGTGTAAACAACGCGTCCGTTTTGGAGAAAGTGAGGCAGTATGAATCAGATTTACGATATGATTATCATCGGGTCCGGCCCCGCGGGACTGGCAGCGGCGGTCTACGGACAGAGAGCAAAGTTGGATTTGATTGTCATCGAAAAGCAGATGATCAGCGGCGGACAGATTATCAATACAACCGAGGTCGATAACTACCCGGGACTTCCTGGCATCGGCGGCTTTGAACTGGGGCAAAAGTTCCGCGAGCACGCAGAGAAACTGGGAGCTCCCTTTGTGACGGATGAAGTATCGGAGGTCCGCATCAACGAGGACGGCACCAAGACCGTGGTCGGCAGCAAAGAGAGCTATACCGCGAAGACCCTTGTGATTGCGAGCGGCGCGGAACACTCCCAGCTCGGCGTGCCGGGCGAGAAGGAACTGACCGGCAGCGGCGTCTCCTACTGCGCGATCTGTGACGGCAATTTTTACCGCAACAAGGTGACTGCTGTGGTCGGCGGCGGCGATGTGGCGCTCGACAATGCGCTCTATCTCGCAAGACTCTGTCAGAAGGTCTATCTGATTCACCGCCGGGACAGCTTCCGCGGCGCAAAGATTCTGGAAGACAAGGTCAGAGAGATGGAGAACGTTGAATTGGTCCTCGATTCGACGGTCGAAGAAATTCGCGGCGAGGGGCAGTTAAAATCCATCCTCGTGAAGAACAAAAAGAGCGGCGCGGAGACCGAACTTGCAATCGACGGTCTTTTCGTTTCGGTCGGCATAGTTCCCGAGTCGAAGAATTTCCCCTTCCTTGCGACAGACGAGCGCGGCTATGTGCTCGCGGACGAGACCTGTGAGACCAATGTGCCGGGTGTTTATGCGGCGGGCGATGTGCGGAAGAAGCAGCTCCGCCAGGTTATCACCGCGGTCGCGGACGGCGCGAATGCCGTGGAGAGCGCGGTGCGCTATCTGACCAAACAATGAGAGAGAAGCTGATGCGGGGGCTTCGGCGCCTACTGGTCCTGCTTCCGGTGCTCTTTCTTCTGGCGGGCTGCGCGTCGCGGGGAAGCGGCACGGATCGTCGAGCGGAAAGTCGGCCTGAGCAGACGGCCCTTGCAACGGAAGCGGAGAGCACGCAGAAGGAAAGTGCGGAGAGCAGCTTCGCAAAGTCGAAGAAGAAACAGAAGAAGAAAAAGAAATCAAAAGGCAGTCAGAAGTCCGGAAAGCGGCAGAGCGACGGCGCGGCTTCGGCAGAGTCCGAAGCAGGGACAAGCGAAGCACTGTCGAGCACAGCTGCCGAGGAGACGCGCACCGCAGAGAAGCGTACTACCGCGGCGCGGGTATCGGAGCGCGGTACAGAGGCAGGAAGCGGTATTCGCGAGGACGGAAGCTATACCTCTCGCGATGAGGTTGCGCTTTACCTGCACACTTACGGAAAACTCCCGAAGAATTTCATCTCGAAGAAAGAAGCCGAGGAACAGGGATTCCGTTTCGGCGAGGGTGATTTCGGTGAGGCGTTTCCCGGCATGAGTGTCGGCGGTTCCCGCTTCGGCAATTACGACGGAAATCTCCCGGAGAAGAGCGGGCGCCGTTATTACGAGTGTGACATCGATTATACGGGCGGCAGGCGGAATGCCAAGCGTCTGGTCTACTCGAACGACGGGCTCATCTTTTACACCGAAGATCACTATAAGACGTTTACGCAGCTCTATTAGATAGAGGAGAACTATGCGAGAAACCAGATGGAAGATTTACAGCAAGCGGGCCGATTTCGGAGCGATTTCGGCCCGCTTTTCCGTGTCACCGATGTTGGCGCGGATTCTGATTAACCGGGGCGTCGCGGAAGAAGAAATCGGCGAATATCTGTCCGGCACTTTGGATGACATACCGCGCGGCGCGCTGCTGCCGGATATGGCGGAGAGCGTCCGCATTCTGGCGGAGAAGATACGTGGCAGAGCGCCGGTTCGCATCATCGGCGACTATGACATTGACGGCGTCTGCTCGACCTACATTCTGGTGCAGGGTCTGCGGGCGCTCGGCGCCGCTGCGGACTATGATATTCCGGACCGCATTGCGGACGGCTACGGGCTGAATCTGCGCCTGGTGGAGCGCGCGGTCGCGGACGGCATTGATGTGATTGTGACCTGTGACAACGGCATTGCGGCGCGGCAGGAGATTGCCGCCGCGGCGGATGCCGGGCTGACCGTGATTGTGACCGATCACCATGAGGTTGCGCACGGCGAAGACGGGGCAGAGCTCTTGCCGCCGGCCGCCGCGGTGGTGGACCCGAAGCGCGAGGGCTCAAAGTATCCGTTCGCCTCGATTTGCGGGGCGGTGGTCGCCTGGAAACTGATCGAAGAGTTATTTCTGTTCTTCGGAAAGCGGCGGGAGGACGCGCGCGTCTTTTTGCCCTTTGCGGCGATTGCGACGGTCGGCGATGTGATGCCGCTAAAAAAAGAGAACCGCATCATTGTGCGCGAGGGCTTAAAGGCAATCGGCTGCTGCGAGAATGTGGGCCTACAAAAGCTGATTGCGCGCTGCGAGTTAAATCCGGAGGCGCTCACAACCTATCACATCGGCTTTGTGATAGGTCCCTGCCTGAATGCGGGCGGGCGCCTCGAGAGCGCAAAGCTCGGACTTTCGATGTTACTGGAGACCGGGGAAGAGAGTGCCGAAGCGGCGGCCGAGCGTCTGAAAGCGCTGAACGACCGGCGAAAGCAGATGACGGAAGAGGGCATCCGCGCGGCCTCGGCGGAGATTGACGCGCTGCCCGAACTTCCGAAGGTACTGGTGGTGTACTTAAAAGCTTGCCACGAGTCGGTCGCCGGTATCATCGCGGGGCGGCTCAAGGAAAAGTATTACCGCCCGAGCTTTGTCCTGACGGACAGTCAGGAGGCCGGATTCTTGAAGGGATCCGGGCGGAGCATAGAGGGCTATCACATGTTCCGCGCGCTCGAAGAAGTGGCGCCGCTGCTCACAAAGTTCGGCGGGCACCCGATGGCGGCCGGGTTAACACTCCCGGAGAGTGAGCTTGGGCGCTTCCGGGAGGAACTCAATCGGAATGCGGTGCTAAACGACGAGCAGCTCACAGAGACCCAGTGGATTGACATTGCGCTCCCCTTTGCTTATGCGAACGAGGAGCTTGTTACAGAGCTCTCGCGCATGGAGCCGTTCGGTCAGGGCAATGCGCGTCCCTGCTTCGGGCAGAAGAATGTCGAAATTCGCGCGGCGCGTGTACTCGGCAAAAACCGGAATGTCGTGAAACTCTCCCTGCGGGATGAGGCGGGAACCGTGCGGGAGGCGCTCGCCTTCACCGACGGCGATGCGTTTCTCTCGGAGATGGAGGGAAGCCGTTCGATCGCCGTCCTGTATTATCCGGAAATTAACGAATACATGGGCAGGCGGAATTTGCAACTTGTGCTGAAAGCATGGAAATTTGTGCGCTGAACTGCTATAGTAGGGGCTGAAATTTGCGCATTTGGAGGAAAAGCGATGAAGACAGTGGCGGATTATATTCGCACCATTCCGGACTTTCCGGAACCCGGTGTCATGTTCCGGGATATCACGACAATTCTGCAGGATGCGGAGGGCTTGCATCTCGCGGTCGACGGCCTTCGCGAAGCGCTGCGGGGCGTTGACTACGACCTTGTTGTGGGTCCGGAATCCCGCGGCTTTATCTTCGGCGTGCCTCTCGCGTATGCGGAGTACAAACCGTTTATTCCGATCCGGAAGCAGGGAAAACTGCCGGCAGAGACCATCTCGGAGACGTATGAACTCGAGTACGGACATGCGACAATTGAAATCCATAAGGACGCAATCAAACCGGGACAGAAGGTCGTGATTGTGGATGATTTGATTGCGACCGGCGGAACGACCGAGGCCATGGTCCGCCTGATCGAGAAGCTCGGCGGCGAGGTCGTGAAAATGCTGTTCGTGATTGAGTTGAAGGGGCTGCACGGCAGAGAAAAACTGAAGGGCTATCCGGTCTTCTCGCTGGTGAGTTACGAGGGAAAGTAAGATAAGGCGCTGTCCGCTTCGGGCAGCGCTTTTTCTGCACTGAGAAGTCCGAACGGGAAAGGCGGAGAGGAAAAAGATGAGGGCTTGTATCCATATTTACACCGGCGACGGCAAGGGGAAGACCAGTGCGGCCATGGGGCTTGCACTCCGCATGGCGGGACGCGGAAAGCGCGTGCTGCTTGCACAGTTTTTAAAGGACGGGAGCTCGGGGGAACTGCGTGCGCTCGGAAAGCTGCCGGAAGTGCACCGCCTCCGCATGGAGGAGCATTTCGGCTTTTTCTGGACACTCAGCGACGCGGAAAAAGAGAAAGAAAAGGCAGCGGTGCGGCGCTACTTTGCAGAAATTTTGGAGGCGGTCGAGCGGGAAAAACCTGCGCTTCTCGTGCTCGATGAGAGCATTGCGGCCTACCGGCTGGAGCTCATTCCCCGGGAGCGCTTTCTCGACTTTCTGGATCGTAAGCCCGAGAATCTCGAGCTCGTGCTGACCGGGCGGGATGCGCCGGAGGAACTTAAGTCCCGCGCGGACTATGTCTCGGAGATTGTGAAGCGGAAACACCCCTTTGACGAGGGAATCCCCGCTAGAGAGGGAGTGGAGTTTTGAGGAGCGAGGCACTTGAAAAAGCGCTTGCCCCCTATGCGGCGTTTGAGGACGGCAAGCGGCTCCGCGCGGGGTTCACGACGGGCACGACAGCCGCGGCGGCGGCGCTCGCAGCGGCGACGCTGCTTTTCTCCGGAGAGCGATTGGCGGCGGTCTCAATCCGGACGCCGGTCGGCGCGATGCTGCCGATTCCGATTGAATTTTCGGAACCGGTGACGGAAGACGGCGTGACAAGCGCGGTTGCGGCCGTTCGAAAGGATGCGGGCGATGACCCCGATGTGACGGACGGGCTTCTCTTTTACGCGCGTGTCGGCACGGAAGAAAGCGCGGAAACCGCCGCTGCGGAGGATACCGAGATTCCGGTGGTGTTTCGCGCCGGACCGGGCATCGGCACGGTGACCAAGCCGGGGCTTGACCAGCCGGTCGGAGAGGCGGCCATCAACCGCGTGCCGCGGAATATGATTGAGGCGGCCGTTCGGAGCGCCTATCGGGAGAGCGGTTTAAAAAATCTTCATGCAGGAGGGCGCATCGTGGTGACGCTCTCCTGCCCGGAGGGAGAGGAGAAGGCAAAGAAGACCTTTAATCCGAAGCTCGGCATACAGGGCGGGCTCTCGATCCTCGGAACCGAGGGTATTGTCCGGCCGATGAGCCGGAGAGCGCTGATTGAGACCATTGTGACGGATGTGAAATTCCATCTGACCGCGCGGCCTTACTTTCTCGCGGTGCCGGGGAGCTACGGGCTTCACTTTCTCGAGGCGCATTTCGGCGTCGGGGCGGCGGATCCTGTCGTGATGAGCAATTTTATCGGCGAGACGCTCGATGCCGCGGTGCAGTACGGCGCAAAGGGCGTGCTGCTCGCGGGCCATATCGGGAAATTCGTGAAATTGGCGGGCGGCATTATGAATACGCACTCGCGGGAGGCGGACTGCCGTCTCGAGCTCTTTGCGATTCATGCCTTTCAAGTCGGCGCGCCGAAAGAACTTGTGACAGCGGTTTTGCAGGCGGGGCTCACGACCGAGGCCGTGCGACTCCTGAAAGAGTTCGGTTTTCTCGAGGCGACTTCGGAGAGTTTGCTGAAAGCGATGGAACGCGCGGTCGCTGTGCGGACCCGGGGAGAATTAGAGGTCGGCATTTTATTCTACACTTTGGAGGACGGGGTACTCGCGGAGAGCGCGAACGCGCGGCGCCTGATGGAGAGGAGCACGGAAACATGAAACGGAATCGGGAAAACAGAGTGCTGCTCTTTGGCGGCACGACAGAGGGAAGAGAGCTTGCGCTCTGGCTGAGAGATATGGGTATTCCGGCGCTGAGCCATGTCGCGACAGACTACGGCGAAGCGCTGCTTCGGGAGAAAGCGCTGCCCGCGGAGTACGGGCGGCTCGATGCGGTCGAAATGGAGAAGCTGTTTCGGACCGGCGGCTTTTTTGCGGTCCTGGATGCGACGCATCCGTTTGCGACCGAGGTCTCAAAGAATATCCGCGCGGCGGCAGCTGCGGCGGGTGTCCGCTATTATCGCATTTTGCGGGACGAGGATAGCGCTTCGGAGGCGGCAGAGATCGAAGCGCGACTTCGCGCGCGCGGTTGCTTCCGTCTCTTTGACAGCCAGCAAGAGGCGGCGGACTGGCTGGCGAAAACAGAGGGAGCTGTGTTTCTTGCGACCGGCAGCAAGGAGCTGAAGGCCTATGCGGCGCTGCCGCGCGAGCGACTCACGGTCCGCATCCTGCCGGGAGAAGAGGCGCTTCGGAAAGCGGCGGAAGCCGGCATTCGGCCCGATCATATCGTTGCGATGCAGGGCAGAAGTTCTGTCTCGCTGAATCAGGCCTTGTTACAGCAATACGGTGCAGAGTTTCTGGTTACGAAACAGTCCGGAAAGCCGGGGGGCTATCTTGAAAAATTGCGTGCCGCGGAGGAACTCGGCATCTGCTTTGTCGCAATCCGGCGGCCGACAGAGCGGGACGGATACGCCCTTTCCGAGATCAAGGCGCTTCTTCGGGCGCAGTACGCGGCATGTATGACACCGGAGAGGAGAGAGGACATGCAAGAAGAAATCCGAACAGAAATCCGAACAGAGAGCAAAGAAAAAGCCGAGGGCAGGGCAGAGGCCGAAACCAACTCGGAAGCCAAGGCGGGGAAAAAGCAGGTTTCGATTGTCGGCATAGGCCCGGGCGAAACCTCACAGCTCACCTTTGCGGCCGGTCAGTGTATCGCGGAAGCAGAGTTGATTGTCGGCGCGTCTCGGATGAATGCCTTTGCAGAGGCATTTCTGCGGGAACTGGGTCTCACGGTGCCGCCGACGGTTGCGAGCTACAAGCCGGAGGAGATTGCGCGCCTGGTCGCAGAGAGCCGGGCGGAACGCATTGTGCTGCTTTGCAGCGGCGACACGGGATTTTTCTCGGTCACCAAAAAGCTGCGGCGCGCCTTGGCGGACGCAGGTCTTAGGGAGCCGGTTGTGCTGCCGGGCATTTCATCTAAGAGTTGTTTGGCCGCGCGCCTCGGTTTTTCGGCAGAGGCAGTGCCGGATCTTCGCCTGCACGGGAAAAAGGATGCCGTGCTCCCGGTCTTCCTGCGGGCGCGGCGGGTGTTTGTCATCTTGGAAGGCAGTGCACAGCTCTCGGAGCTCCGCACACTTGCGGCGGCGCTCTGCAGGGCGGGCGCCGGGGAAGCGGAATTTCACTTCGGCGTGAATTTGTCGCTGCCGGACGAAGCCGTGTTTTCCTGCAGTGCGGCAGAGCTTCGCGAGAGTGCACTCGAGGCGGAATTTGCGTCCTTGCCGCCGCACGCCCTGGTCTGCCTGTACCTCGCCCTGCCGGACAGCTGCAAGGCGCGGCCGCTTGCGCCCGGCATCCCGGATGATTGTTTTGTCCGGGAGAAGACTCCGCTCACCAAGCGGCAGATTCGCGCGGCCGCGATTTCGCTTCTCGGCGTGCAAGAGGACAGTATCTGCTATGACATCGGGAGCGGCACGGGCGGCATGACCGCAGAACTTGCGATGGCTGCGCCGCGCGGCAGTGTCTATGCCGTCGAGTGCGATGCGGACGCCTTTTCGCTCACCGGGAAAAACATGGAGCGCTTTGCGCTCTCGCAGGTAGAGCAGGTCTTCGGACATGCGCCGGAGGCACTCGGCAATCTCCCGGCGCCGGACTGCGTCTTTGTGGGTGGCAGCACAGGCAAAATCGGAGAAATCTTCGGCGCCGTTTTTGCAAAGAATCCCGCCGCGCGCGTGGTTGCGACAGCGGTAAGCCTTGAGACCGTCTCGGAACTCTCGTCGCTCAGCGCGGCCTATGAGAGAGAGGGGTACCGGACGCAGTGCCTGCAGCTCAGCGCGGCCGAGACCAAAAAGATGGGGCACTATCACCTCTTGTTCGGGCAGAATCCGACGCTGCTCTTCCTGATAGAAGGAGACGGAACATGCAAAGACTGATGGTTGCGGCACTCACATCCGGCGCGGGCAAGACCAGTGTCACCATGGGGCTCGCGGCGCTCTGGCGGCAGGCAGGTAAGACCGTGCAGGTCTATAAGACGGGGCCGGATTACATTGACCCGCAGTTTCACACCGCAATCACCGGCCGCCCCTGCGTTAACCTGGACCCGTATTTTCTGGATTCCTCCGAGCTCTGCGAGACCTTTTCGCGCTATCGGAGCGAGGCGGATATTCTTCTCATTGAGGCCGCGATGGGGCTCACGGACGGAATTGCCGGACAGGGGGACAGGGCCTCGGCGCTCGAAGTCGCGCGGGTGCTGGATGTTCCCGTGCTGCTGCTGGTCGCGCGGGGACAGGAGGGCGAGGCGGTGCGCAAAATCGAAGCGCTGTCTCCGGAAGACCGCGCGCGGCTCACGGGCATACTTCTAAACGAGGGAGGCAAGGACGGCACAGCGTCTGAGGACTCGATCCCGGCGGAGCTCGCCGGGGTCAAGGTGTACGGCTGCCTCCCGTCGCTTCGGAGCCATGAACTGAAGAGCCGTCATCTGGGACTCGTGGTGCCGCTCGAGACCGAAGAGATTTGTCGCTTTGCGCGGCAGATGGCGGAGGCACTCCGAAAGACGCTTCCGGCCGAGTTCCGGACAAGTGCGGGGGCAACGGCAAAAGCCTTTCGCCTCGGCATTGCGCGGGATGCGGCGTTCTCGTTTCTGTACCCGGAAAATCTGCGCGTGCTGACCGAATGCGGCGCAGAGCCGGTCTATTTCAGCCCGCTTTCGGACCGCTCGCTGCCCGCCGGGCTCTCGGGGCTCTGGCTGCCTGGCGGGTATCCGGAACTCTATGCCGAGGCGCTCAGCAACCAGGTCTCGCTCCGGGAGGATATCCGGGACGCCGTGCGGGGCGGGCTTCCGACGGTCGCCGAGTGCGGCGGCTTTATGTACCTGCTCGAAAGCCTCGAGGATATGCACGGCGTGCCGTATGAAATGGCGGGGGCACTCACCGGCCGTGCCTTCCGGACAGAGAAGTTGCAGCGCTTCGGCTATATCGAAGTCCGGGCGGAAGAGGAGACCCTGTTGCTTTCGCCGGGCGAAAGTCTCCGCGGGCACGAGTTCCACTACTGGGATGCGACGGAGAACGGCGGGAGCTGCGTTGCGACCAAGGCAAACGGCAGTAAGTCCTGGTCCTGCGTGCGGGGAAGTGCGACCCTCTTTGCGGGCTACCCGCACCTTTACCTCGCAAACGCAGCGGGCAGAAAGGCAGCGGCGCGCTTTGCGGCTGCCTGCCGCGCCTTCGGGCGCGCCCGCGAGGGAAAACCATGCTAGTGCTCTACGCAGGCGGCAGCGCGAGCGGGAAATCCGAGGCAGCGGAAGCGACCGCCGCCGCTGCAGCGCGAGAAGCGGGGCGTCCGCTCATTTATCTTGCGACCATGGAGCACGACGGTAGGGAGGCAGAAGCGAGGATTCAAAAGCACCGGGCACAGCGCGCCGAAAAGGGCTTTGTGACCGTTGAAAAGGCGCGCGCGGTACACGAACTTTCGCTGCCCGCGGACGCTGTGGTTCTTTTGGAAGACCTCGGAAATCTCGTCGGAAACGAGCTCTTTTCGCCGGAGGCGGAGGACCGAAGCGAAGAAACCGTACTGCGGGAGCTGCGCGAGAGTCTGCTTGCGCTCGAGAAAAAGTGTGCGCAACTTATCCTGGTCGGCGCCCTGCTCGCGGAGGAGCCGCGATACGGAGAGTCCGACACCGAGCGCTATGTGCGCCTCTTTTCCGCGTTGCAGAATGGGCTCGCCGCAAGAGCGGATGCGGTGTATCTTTCGGAACTCGGAGCGGTGCGCTGCCTCAAACGGAAGGAGGCGCTATGAAATATCTTCGTGCCTTTTGCATTGCCGCGGCGATGTACTCGCGGCTTCCGGTGCCGAATGTGCGCTGGGACGAGGAGAGCAAGGCGATGGCGCTTTTTTTCTTTCCGCTGCTCGGCGTGATCGAGGGCGGACTCCTATACGGCATCGCACGCGTACTGGTACGCGGCGGTGTTTCGGCGCCGCTCGCCGCCTTTGTCATGACGGCGGCACCGTTACTCTTCACCGGCGGCATTCACTTTGACGGCTTTCTGGACACGGTCGATGCGCTCGGTTCCTGGAAGGGCAAAGCGGAAAAGCTTGCGATTCTGAAAGATGTTCACGCCGGTTCGGCGGCCGTACTGCAGGGCATTTTACTGCTCCTTTGCGGGTTTGCCTCCTGGGAGACTGTATTTTCGGGCGGAGCGGCAGGGCGGATACTGCCGCAGGTGCTCTGCTGCTTTCTCTTAAGCCGCGCGCTCAGCGCACTCTCGATTTTTGTACTTCCGAATGCGCGGGGCGCCGGTACGGTCTACGACTTCACGGCCGAGAAGCAGCGGCGGAGGGGGCGGGGCATCTCGCTTCTCTATCTGCTACTCGGGAGTGGATTGCTCATGCTGACCGGGACACGGCTGACAGGCTTTATAATCCTGACGGCCGTGCTCGCCGCGGCGTTCTACAGCGCCTGCCGCGCCCGTTTTTCGTTCGGCGGTATGACAGGGGATCTCGCGGGATTTTTGCTCACGAATTGCGAGGCTGCGGCCGTGTTTGCCGCAGCTTGCATTTCATGTTTGAACTCTTTATAATTGAGGCTTACTATATCCGAAAGCGGAAGAGCAGTTCAGAAACAGCGCCGGGTCTTTGCGCGGCGCCGGGAAAGGGGGAACCGGACAAGATGGAAGAGCGAAACCTGAGAGAATTGGAGAATCCGGCAGAGTTTACAGACCCGGATTTACTGTATGAGGAGCTGATTGCCGCCATTGAGCGCTATCATCCCTCGGATGACACCTCGCTGATTCACCGCGCCTATATGACCGCAAAAAATGCGCATATGGATCAGAAGCGGAAGTCCGGCGAGCCCTATATTATTCACCCGCTCTGCGTCGCGATTATCCTCGCGGACCTTGAGCTCGACAAAGAGACCATTATCGCGGGTCTCCTGCACGATGTCGTCGAGGACACGATACTGACCAGGGCGCAGATTTCCCGCGTGTTCGGCGAGGATGTCGCCGTGCTCGTGGACGGCGTGACCAAGCTGACCCAGATTACCTGGACCACGGACAAGCTCGACATCCAGGCGGAGAATCTCCGGAAGATGTTTCTCGCGATGTCGCAGGACATCCGCGTCATTCTGATTAAACTCGCGGACCGCCTCCACAACATGCGCACCCTTCAGCACATGCGGCCGGAAAAACAGCGCGAAAAGGCGAAAGAGACGCTCGAAATCTATGCGCCGCTCGCCGACCGCCTCGGTATCAGCCGCCTCAAGGTGGAGCTCGACGACCTCGCGCTCCGCTATCTCGAGCCGAAAGCTTACCGGGACCTCGAGGAAAAAATCGAGGAGAAGAGCCACAGCACGGAGCGCCTGCTCGAGACCATTATCGCGGAAGTACAGGGCATCATGAACTCGTCCAAAATTCCGAGTTCGGTGATCGGGCGCAGAAAACACATCTTCTCGATTTACAAGAAGATGGTGAATCAGCATAAGACCTTTGACGAGATTTACGATCTCTTTGCGGTTCGCGTGCTCGTGCAGGATTTAAACGACTGCTATGCGGCGCTCGGGCAGCTCCATGTGCACTTTACGCCGCTCTCGGAGCGCTTCAAGGACTACATCGCGCGCCCGAAGCCGAACCGCTACCAGTCCCTGCACACGACGCTTCTGTTCCACAACGGGACGCCGTTTGAGGTGCAGATTCGCACCTATGAGATGGACAAGGTCGCAGAGTACGGTATTGCGGCGCACTGGAAGTACAAGGAGAAGGCAAAGGGCGAGAACCCGACGCTGACCGGCGGCGAGGCCGAGAAAATGCGCTGGCTCCGCCAGATTCTCGAATGGCAGCGGGAGATGCCGGACAACAAAGAGTTTCTCTCGGACGTGAAGAACGAGCTGAACCCGTTTGCCGACATGGTCTATGCGTTTACACCCGGCGGCGATGTGAAGACTTTGCCGACCGGCTCGACGCCGATTGACTTTGCCTACTCGATTCACTCGGCAGTCGGCAACTGCATGGTCGGCGCGCGCGTCAACGGGCGCATGGTGCCGCTCGACTACCGGATTCAGAACGGCGACCGCATCGAGATTCTGACCTCTCAGAACTCGCGCGGACCGAGCCGAGACTGGCTGAAGCAGGCCAAGAGCTCGCAGGCGCGGAATAAGATTAACCAGTGGTTCAAGACCGAGCTCAAGGAAGAGAACATTGTGCGCGGCAAAGAACTGCTCGCCGCCTACGCGAAGAGCCGCGGACAGGACTGGAATGAGTTAAACCGGCCGGAGTACCAGGAGAAGGTGCTGCGCCGCTATTCGATGCACGACTGGGATGCCGTGCTCGCGACCGTAGGACACGGCGGCCTGAAGGAAGGCCAGGTCGTGAACCGCATGATCGAGGAGCGGAAAAAGGTACTCGCAAAGCAGATTTCCGATGAGACGGTGCTCGCCAACATCGAGGCCTACAACAAGGAGAATGCCGAGGCGACACTCCGGAAGTCCGGCAACGGCATTGTCGTAAAGGGCATCCACGACCTGGCCGTTCACTTCTCGCGCTGCTGCGCGCCGGTGCCGGGCGATGAGATTGTCGGCTTTGTGACGCGCGGCAGAGGCATCACAATTCACCGCACGGACTGTGTCAACATTCTGTCGCTTCCGGAGGCGGAGCGTGCGCGCCTTATTCCGGCCGAATGGCAGGTGCCGGAGGGCGAGGCGACAAAGTACCTCGCGAGTATCCGCGTCATTGCGCACAACCGCACGGGGCTCTTTGTCGACATCACCCGCGTCTTTACCGAGCGCGGCATAGACATCAAGGCGATTAACACGCGCACTTCGAAGCAGGACATCGCGACCATGAACCTGAGCTTTGACATCGGTTCGGCGGAGGAACTGCGCTCCCTGCAGGATAAGATACGGCAGTGCGAGGGTATCATTGACATTGAGAGGGTTTGAGCCATGGAAGAGAGCAGACTTTCGATTCTTTGTATGACACTGGGCATGGTGGAGACCAATTGCTATCTGATCTGGAATCAAGAGAGCAAGGAGGCTCTGCTGATCGATCCCGCGGACGATGCCGCACAGATTGAGAAAGTCATCCGGGAGCGGGAACTTTCGCTCAAGGCACTCTTGCTGACACACGGACATTTTGACCATGTGCTCGCGGCGTCGGCGCTCCGGGATGCCTTTCAGGTGCCGATCTGCGCCGCCGAGACCGAGGCAGAGACACTGCGGAATCCGGAATTAAACGGCGATGCGAGATGGCTTCGGCAGGGACTTTCGCTCAAGGCGGACCGCCTGTTTCACGACAAGGAAAAGCTCTCTTTCCTCGGCACCGAAATCGAAGTGATCTTTACGCCGGGGCACACGGCGGGTTCCTGCTGCTATTACTTTCCGGCGGAAAAGCTGCTCTTCTCGGGCGACACCTTATTCGAACACTCATTTGGGCGCGTCGATTTGCCGGGCGGCAACATGGCGAGCTTAAAGCGCTCGCTGGATCGCCTGTTTGCGTTGCCGGCGGACACGCTCGTGCTCCCGGGACACATGGGACAGACCAGCATCGGCGAAGAGCGGAAGAGCAACCCGATTTTCTATTACTGAGACAGGGTAAAACAGATGATATCCTTACAATTACGGGACGTCCCCTTCGAACAGGACGTCCGGGAACTTTTCATGGCGTTTTTTCCGGGACAGAGCTTCAGTCATGTGCCGGAACAAGACGCCATGATTTCTTGTATCATGACGGCGGAGGCGGAGGCCGGGAACGAAGAGACAGGGCGACTCGGAACCTATCACACTGCCGTGCTGACGGACCGCGGCGAGCGGCTTTCGTTTGAGAGTCCGTGGTTTTCCGAGCGACTTGCCTCCAAAAACGAATTAAAGCGGGCACTCTACCGGACGCTTGCGACGCTCACGGGGAAAGAGCTCCCCTGGGGCACCTTGACCGGCATACGCCCGGCAAAGCTCGCTCTTAGCTTGTTGCAACGGGGCAAGACGGCAGAGGAAATTCGCGCCGAATTTAAGCGCGATTTCTTTTTGAGCGATGCGAGAAATGCACTCTGCGTGAGGACTGCGGAGAATGAGCGCCGCGCAATCCGGGGACTCGACTTTACGACAGGTTACAGCCTCTATATCGGCATTCCGTTCTGCCCGACCACCTGTCTCTACTGCTCGTTTCCCTCCTATCCGGCGGGCAAAAACAAGGCGGCGCCCTACCTCGCGGCGCTCCGGGAGGAACTTCGCCTCACGGCAGATATGATGGCGGGTAGGCGTCTCGACGCGGTCTATGTGGGCGGCGGCACGCCGACCAGTCTTACGGCCGAAGAGCTCCGCGCGTTGCTTCTCTTTGTGCGGGAGACCTTTGACTTCTCGGCCTGCCGGGAGTTTACGGTGGAAGCCGGGCGGCCGGACAGCATTACCCGCGAGAAGCTGCTCGCGCTCCGAGAAAACAGCGTAGACCGAATCAGCATCAACCCCCAGACCTTAAAGCAGGCGACGCTTGACTTAATCGGGCGCTTCCACACGGTCGAACAGTTTACGGAGAGTTTTGCGCTGGCGCGGGAACTCGGCTTTGACAACATCAACACCGACCTTATCATGGGGCTGCCGAACGAGACCGAGGCGGATGTGCGGCGCACCATGGAGGGCATACGCGCTCTGTCGCCGGACGATGTGACGATTCACAGTCTCGCCTTGAAGCGGGCGGCGCGTCTCAACACGAAGCGCGAAGACTACCGGGATGTCTACTACGGCGACGCCAATCAGATGGTGGAGCTCGCCGCCTCTTACTGCGAGGAAATGGGGCTCTCGCCTTATTACCTGTACCGGCAGAAAAATATGGCAGGCAATCTTGAAAATGTGGGCTGGTGCCGTCCCGGCAAAGAGGGGCTCTATAACATTCTGATTATGGAGGAACTCGAGACCATTGTGGGTTGCGGTGCGGGCACGACAACCCGCGTGATGCGCGGCGAAGGGCAGTATGACCGCCTGGAAAATGTCAAGGATCCGGCGCTCTACATCGAGCGTTTACCGGAACTGCTCGCAAAAAAGCAGCGCGCCCTTGCGGGAGATGTGCTAGGATAAAGAAGATAGGGTTATGACAGCCGAAGAGAGAACAAGGAGGGCAAGGCGATGAGTTTAAAAAAGCAGCCGGTCACTGGAATGAAGGATATTCTGCCGGACGAGATGACACTGCGGGATTATCTGATCGGTGTGATCAAGGAGACTTACCGGAGTTTCGGTTTTACGCCGATGGAGACCCCCTGCGTGGAGCACATAGAGAATCTGACAAGCAAGCAGGGCGGCGACAATGAGAAGCTGATTTTCAAGATTTTGAAGCGCGGCGAGAAGCTCCGTCTCGCGGACGCGGCGGGCGAAGAGGACCTCTGCGACAGCGGCCTCCGCTATGACCTGACACTCCCGCTGACCCGTTACTATGCGAACAACGCGGCAAAGCTGCCGAGCCCCTTTAAGGCGCTGCAGTGCGGTTCGGTCTGGAGAGCGGACCGCCCGCAGAAGGGCAGATACCGGCAGTTCACGCAGTGCGATATCGACATTCTCGGCGAGGAGAGCAATCTAGCGGAAATCGAGCTGATTCTCGCGATTGCGAAGACCTTGAAGAAACTCGTGCCGGAGAATGACTTCCTGGTCCGCGTGAACGACCGGAAGATACTCCGCGCGATGGTGGCCTTTGCGGGCTTCCCGGCGGGGCAGGAGGACGGCGTCCTGATTACGCTCGACAAGATGGATAAAATCGGCACCGACGGCGTGCGCGCGGAGCTCATTGAGAACGGCGCGTCCGAGGTGTCGGCAGAGCAGTATCTCGGTCTGTTAAAAGACCTCGGCACCGACGCGGCAGCGGTGCGCGCGCTCGGCGAGAAGCTCGGCGCTTTTCTGGAGCCCGGTACGGCGGAGGAGCTTGCGGAGATCATGGAGGCCGTTCAGAGCGTGAGCGGCGGCGCGGTCAAGGTACAGTTCGATCCGACCCTGGTGCGCGGCATGGGCTATTATACCGGCACCATCTTCGAGGTCTCGATGGAGGGCTTCGGCGGTTCGGTCGCGGGCGGCGGCCGCTACGACAAGATGGTCGGCAAGTTCACGGGCACCGATGTCCCGGCCTGCGGCTTCTCAATCGGATTTGAGCGCATCATTGCGATTCTCATGGATCAGCAGTACGCGATTCCTACGCAGAAAGAAAAGGTCGCGATTCTGCTCGACAAGAAGCTTAGCGCAGCGCGCCGCACCGAAGCGCTGCAAGAAGCCGAAACACTTCGCGCAGAGGGAAAAGACGTGCTGGTCACGAAGATGGCAAAGAACAAGAAGTTCCAGCGGGAACAGCTCTCGCAGCAGGGCTACACCGTATTCCGGGATTATTTTGAGGCATAAGGGGGGAGATACAGTATGTCGGAGTCAATGAGAGGTTTAAAGAGAACACATCGCTGCGGGGAGGTTGTCGGCGCAACCCTCGGCAGTGAAGTCACGGTCATGGGCTGGGTGCAGCGGAGTCGCAATAAGGGCGGCGTCGTGTTCACCGATCTCCGCGACCGCAGCGGTATCCTGCAGCTTATTTTTGAGGAAGATGACTGCGGCGAAGAGGTGTTTCACAAGGCGCAGAGCTTAAAGAGCGAGTACTGCATCGCGGTCGAGGGACGCCTGGAGCGCCGCTCCGACCCGAACCCGAAGCTCCCGACCGGTGAACTCGAGGTGCGGGCCAAGACACTGCGCATCCTCTCGGAGTCCGAGACGCCGCCCTTCCCGATCGAGGAGAACACGAAGACCAGAGAAGAGCTCCGCTTAAAGTATCGTTTCTTAGACCTTCGCCGTCCGGACCTGCAGGCGAGAATCATGCTGCGCTCGAAGATTGCGGCGGAGATTCGCCGCTTTATGACCGGCGAGGGCTTCCTCGAGATCGAGACGCCGACGCTCATTAAGTCGACGCCCGAGGGCGCGCGCGACTATCTCGTGCCGAGCCGTGTCCACCCGGGCAGCATGTACGCGCTGCCGCAGTCGCCGCAGCTCTTAAAGCAGCTCCTCATGTGCTCCGGCTATGACCGCTACTTCCAGCTGGCGCGCTGCTACCGCGACGAGGATCTCCGCGCGGACCGTCAGCCGGAGTTCACGCAGGTCGATATGGAGCTCTCCTTTGTGAACGCGGACGATGTGCTTGCGGTCAACGAAAAGCTCCTGCACACGATTTTCAAGGAAGTGCTCGGCGTCGAGGTGAAGCTTCCGATTCAGCGCATGACCTGGAGAGAGGCGATGGAGCGCTACGGCTCCGACAAGCCGGATCTCCGCTTCGGCATGGAAATCACCGATGTCTCCGAGACCGTGAAGGGCTGTGAGTTTGCGGTCTTCTCGGGTGCGCTCGATGGCGGCGGCAGCGTTCGCGGTCTGAATGTCAAGGGACAGGGCCACATGCCGCGGAAAAAGATCGACGCGCTCGTCGAGTATGCGAAGGGCTACGGCGCAAAGGGCCTCGCCTATGTCGCAATCCAGGAGGACGGCAGCGTAAAGTCCTCGTTCGCAAAGTTCCTGAAGGAAGAGGAGATGCAGGCGTTAATCAAGGCGATGGGCGGCGAGAACGGCGACCTCCTGCTCTTTGCGGCGGATAAGAACAAAGTTGTCTTCGATGTGCTCGGCGCACTCCGGCTCGAACTCGGACGGCAGCTGGAACTCTTCGATAAGAACGAGTTCCGCTTTGTCTGGATTACGGAATTCCCGCTGCTCGAGTGGTCGGAGGAGGAGCAGCGCTTTAAGGCGATGCACCATCCGTTCACGATGCCGATGGAAGAGGACTGGGATAAGATTGACAGCGACCCGGGCGCAGTCCGTGCCGAGGCCTATGACATTGTCTTAAACGGCAATGAAATCGGCGGCGGCTCGGTCCGTATTCACCGTTCGGACATTCAGGAAAAAATGTTCGAGGTGCTCGGCCTCACGCGAGAGGTCGCAGAGGAGCGCTTCGGCTTCCTGCTCGAGGCCTTCCGCTACGGCGTGCCGCCGCACGCAGGTCTCGCCTACGGCCTGGATCGCCTCGCAATGCTGATGGCAGGGGCGGATACCATTCGCGACGTCATTGCCTTCCCGAAGGTCAAAGACGCCTCGGATCTCATGATGAACGCACCGGATGTGGTTGAGGAGAAGCAGATGGAAGAGCTGTCCCTCTGCTTCCGGGAGAACAAGGCGTGAGCAGCGAGAATAGAAAAATTCTGATTGCGGACGATGAAGCGCGCATGCGCGCGCTGGTCCGCGATTATCTCCGGATGAAGGGCTTCCAGGTGCTGGAGGCGGAAAACGGCAGGGAGGCGCTCGAGATATTCCAGCGGGAACCGGACATTGCGCTGATCCTCCTCGATGTCATGATGCCGGAGATGGACGGTTTTGAGACCTTAAAGGAACTCCGGCACATCTCGGATGTGCCGGTGCTCATGCTGACCGCGCGCGCCGAAGAGCAGGATGAGCTCCAGGGCTTTTCGCTCGGCGCGGATGAGTATATCGCAAAACCCTTCAGCCCGAAGGTACTGCTCGCGAGAATCGACGCAATCCTGAAGCGCACCTCCGCGGGGGCGGGCGACGAGCAGCTCGAAGCGGCCGGCATCTGCCTCGACGAGCGTGCTCACGAGGTCACGGTCGACGGCAAAAAAGTGGAGCTCAGCTTCAAGGAGTTTGAGCTGCTCCGCTACTTCCTCGAGAATCAGGGCATTGCGCTCTCGCGGGAAAAGATTCTGAACCATGTCTGGAATTACGACTACTTCGGCGATGCGCGCACCATCGACACGCATGTGAAGAAGCTCCGCGCGAAGATGGGAGAAAAGGGCGCGCTGATTCGGACCATCTGGGGCATGGGCTATAAGTTCGAGCCGGAGGAAGCGTGAAACACTCGATACGACTCCGTTTCACTGCGCTGATTTTCGCAGTGCTCACGGTGCTCATGGCAATCCTGTTCCTCGTGAACAGCTTCGGGCTCGAGCGGTTTTACCGGCGTCAGAAAGTGCTGGACCTCGAGAGCGCCTATCGCACACTCGATGAAATCGCGGCGTCGGCGGGAACGGAGTCCGCGGAGATGGAGGAGCTGCTCCGCTATTACAGCAACCGCTATAACATCACGGTGGCGCTCGTCAACTCGGCGAATTCAAAACTTTTGCAGAGCACCGAAAACGGCAAGAGCCATCTCTACCAGCGGGTACAGCGCTATCTGTTCCGGCAGGATGAGGACAGCAAGACGCTTGTCCTAAAAAAGACGGAGAGCTACACCATACTGCAGGCCTACGACGACGGCAGCCAGAGCGCGAATATCGACTGCTTCGCCTATCTCTCCGACAACCAGACCTTGCTCCTCATGACGACGCCGGTCGCCAATCTGAAGGAGAGTGTGCGGCTCGCAAACCGCTTTCTCTTCTACATGGGTACCTTGACCCTGCTCATTGGCGTTTTTCTGGTCTGGGGCATGACCTCTCGGATCACAGATCCCATACGCTCGCTCGCAGCCATCTCCGAAAAACTGGGGCATATGGATTTTTCGGTGCGCTACCGCGGTGCCAATGAAGATGAAATCGGCGTGCTCGGCAACAATATGAACAGCATGGCAGAGCAGTTGGAGATAGCTGTTTCGGAGCTTAGGGAGGCAAACCGGAAACTCCGCGACGATCTCGCGCATCAGGAGGAAATCGACCGGATGCGGCGAGAGTTCATTGCGAATGTCTCGCATGAGCTGAAGACGCCGATTGCGTTGATTCAGGGTTACGCAGAGGGACTGCAGGACGGGCTCTGCGAAGAAAAAGAAATGCGCGAGCAATATCTCGGCGTGATTCTCGACGAGGCGGGGCGCATGAACCGACTCGTGCGTCAGCTTCTCACGCTTTCCCAGCTCGAGTCCGATAAGCCGGATCTCAATATGGAGGTCTTTGATCTCCGGGAGAGTGCGGAGAGTGTGCTCCGGAAGACCAAGGTACTCGCCGAAGAGAGCCGGGCGAAGGTTTCGCTCGAGGCCCCCGATGCAGGGGTTTCGGTGCGGGCGGATGCGTTCCGCATCGACGAAGTGCTGATGAACTATGTGAGCAATGCGTTTCACCATGTGGAAGAGGGCGGCGAAGTCATCGTGCGTCTTTTGCCGCAGGGGGATCGGGTACGCTGTGAGGTCTATAACAGCGGAAAGCAGATTCCCGAGGAGGATCTCGGCAGACTCTTTGAGAAATTCTACAAGGTCGACAAGGCACACACCCGGAAGTACGGCGGGAGCGGAATCGGACTCTCGATTGTGCGCGCGATTATGACCCAGCACAACATGCCCTGCGGCGTCGAGAATTGTCCGTCCGGCGTGCTGTTCTGGTTTGAGCTGCCGCGTGTGGCGCAGACAGACAGCGAGGAACACAAATAAAGGGAAAAGTTTCGGAATAAGAAACTATATGTGGTAGTTCGCCGAAAGAATGCGAAAAAGCTTGTGTATTTTGCCGATTGCATTTTGATTCTTGTGAACTCTGCCGGTTTCCGCGGCGCGAAGGCGCGCGTTTTGGTCGGGCGTTTCAGCGCTTTGCCATGTTCCCAATTTTGCCAAAGCAAGGTAAACTATAGAAGCCCCACTTATGGGGCTTCTGTTTTGCTTTAAATCCATATATAGTGTGGACCGTGCTTTTAGAGAGGAAATCGGGATGGAAACCAAGGTCAGAACCAATGTAATCAAGCGCAACGGGCAGGAAGTGGAATTTGACATCACCAAGATTGTCAATGCAATCGAGGCTGCCAATCGCGAGGTGGATCCGATTCACCAGATGAACCCCTATCAGATTCAGGCCATTGCCGACAAGATTGCGGCGGAGGTCGTGAAGATTAAGCGCGCCGTCAATGTCGAGGACATTCAGGAGATGGTCGAGACCGGCATCATGGAGATGCGCGGATTTGAGGTTGCGCAGAAGTATATCCGCTATCGCTACAAGAGAAGCCTGGCGCGAAATGCGAATACGACGGATGAGGGCATACTCTCCCTGATCGATCAGGCGAACGAAGAGGTGAAGCAGGAGAATTCGAACAAGAATCCGGTCATCAACTCGACCCAGCGCGACTACATGGCGGGCGAAGTCTCGAAGGATCTGACGCGCCGCATTCTGCTCCCCGAGGAGATTGTGAAGGCGCACGAGGAGGGACTGATTCATTTCCACGACTCCGACTACTACGCGCAGCGCGAGCACAACTGTGACCTCATCAATCTGGAGGACATGCTGCAGAACGGCACCGTAATCAGCGAGACCATGATTGAGAAGCCGCACAGCTTCTTCACGGCCTGCAATGTCACGACCCAGATTGTCGCCCAGGTCGCTTCGAACCAGTACGGCGGTCAGTCCTTCACGCTCTCGCACCTCGCGCCCTTTGTCGATGTGAGCCGTCAGAAGATTCGCAAGGCGGTCCTCGAAGAGAGAGAGCTCTGCGGCGAGTCCGCGGACGATGAAATTGTGGACCGCATCACCGAGTGCAGACTGAAGGAAGAAATCCGGAGCGGTATCCAGACCATTCAGTACCAGCTGATTACGCTGATGACCTGTAACGGCCAGGCGCCGTTTGTCACGATGTTCATGTACCTCGATGAGGTGCCGGAGGGGCGCCTCCGCGACGACCTCGCGAGCATCATCCGCGAAGTGCTGCTGCAGAGAATGCGCGGCGTGAAGAACGAGAAGGGTGTCTGGATTACCCCGGCGTTCCCGAAGTTAATCTATGTGCTCGATGAGGACAATATCACCGAGGACGCGCCGTACTGGGAGCTCACCGAGCTCGCGGCGGAGTGCACCTCGAAGCGTCTCGTGCCGGATTACATCTCGGCAAAGAAGATGAAGGAGTACAAGAACGGCGATGTGTTCCCGTGCATGGGCTGCCGCTCCTTCCTGACTCCGGATCTCAAGGGCCTCGGCGAAAACGGCAAGCACAAGTACTACGGTCGCTTTAATCAGGGCGTTGTGACCATCAACCTCGTCGATGTCGCCTGCTCCTCGTACGGTGACATGGACAAGTTCTGGGAGATTCTCGAGGAGAGACTGGAGCTCTGCCACCGTGCGCTCCGCTGCCGCCACGAGAGACTGCTCGGCACCGTCTCCGACGTTGCCCCCATACTCTGGCAGCACGGTGCACTGGCGCGCTTGAAGAAGGGCGAGACCATTGATAAGCTCCTGTTTGACAATTATTCAACCATCTCGCTCGGCTATGCGGGTCTCTATGAGATGTGCATGCGGATGACGGGCAAGAGCCACACCGACGCGGAAATCGGCCGTCCGTTCGCAATCAAGGTCATGCAGAAGCTGAACGACAAGTGCGCGGAGTGGCGCGAGGCGGAGCGCATCAGCTATTCGATTTACGGAACGCCGATGGAGTCCACGACCTACAAGTTCGCAAAGTGCCTGCAGAAGCGCTTCGGCGTCATCCCGGGCGTCACGGACAAGAACTATATCACGAACAGCTATCACGTCCATGTGAGCGAGAAGGTCGATGCATTCCAGAAGCTTTCGTTTGAGGCGGACTTCCAGAAGCTCTCGCCGGGCGGTGCCATCAGCTATGTCGAAGTGCCGAATCTGCAGAACAACATTCCGGCGGTGCTCTCGATTATGCGCTACATCTACGATCACATCATGTATGCGGAGCTCAACACGAAGAGCGATTACTGCCAGGTCTGCGGCTATGACGGCGAGATTAAGATTCGTGAGAACGAAAACGGCAAGCTGGTCTGGGAATGCCCGAACTGCGGTAACCGAGACCAGGAGAAGCTCTTTGTTGCGCGGAGAACCTGCGGCTACATCGGCACGCAGTTCTGGAACCAGGGAAGAACGCAGGAGATTCGCGACCGCGTCCTGCATGTCTCGACCGCAAAGCGGGAGGCGGGCTGCAAGAGCGTCGCAGACTGAGACATTTAGGAGGAAGCATGAACTACGGACAGGTCTTTTACGCGGATACGGCGAACGGCATAGGCGCGCGCATCTCGCTCTTTGTGAGCGGGTGCACGCACCACTGTCCGGGTTGCTTCAATGAGGAAACCTGGGATTTTAACTTCGGAGAGCCCTTCACGAGAGAGGTCGAGAACGACATCATAGAGCACCTCCGGCCCTCCTACATTGACGGACTTTCATTGCTCGGCGGAGAGCCGATGGAGGCGCAGAACCAGCGCGCGCTCTTGCCGTTTTTAGAGCGCGTCAAACAGGAAGTGCCGCATGCCACGATCTGGATTTACTCCGGCTATACCTTTGAGGAGTTGTTGGACAGCGAAAATCCGCGCTGTCACACCGAGGCGACCGAGCGCATTCTGGAACTCTCGGATATCCTCGTGGACGGCGAGTTTATTCTCGCGGAAAAGGATGTGAATCTCCGCTTCCGCGGCAGCAGAAACCAGCGCATTCTGGAGCTGAAAGAGAGTCTTCGGGAACACGCCCCCGTCCGCTCGCGCTATGAACAGCCGCGCAAGCATTTGTATTAAAAGAATGAATCGATTGCGATAATATAAAGGCATTAGAAAATTTGCCCCTCCCTGTGCTACAATAAAGCGATTACAGGGAGGGGTATTTTGTTATGAAAATCAGTCATTTATTGGAAGAGAAACCCGTTACGCTTTCGCTCGAAGTATTTCCGCCGAAGACCTCGGAGAAGTACGAGGCGACCGCAGAGAATGCCAAAAAGATTGCGGCGCTGCATCCGGACTTTATGTCGGTGACCTACGGCGCGGGCGGCGGCACGGGTGACTTTACGGCGGAGATTGCGGCGGAGATCCAGAACGGTTACGGTGTTCCGACGCTCGCACATCTGACCTGTGTCTCCTCCTCGCGGGAGCATGTGACAAAAATGCTTTCCCTGTACAAGGAGAAGGGCATTGAGAATATTCTGGCGCTCCGCGGCGATCTGCCGCAGGACGGCACGCGCTCGGAGGACTACCGCTATGCGGTCGAGCTGATTCGCGACATCAAGGAGAGAGAGGGCGATACCTTCTGCCTCGGCGGGGCCTGCTATCCGGAGGGACACGTGGAGTGTGCGCACAAGGAAGATGACCTCGGCTATCTCAAGGAGAAGGTCGACGCGGGACTTGACTTCCTGACAACCCAGCTTTTCTTTGACAACAATATTTTTTATAATTTTCTCTACCGCGCAAGAGAAAAGGGAATCTCTGTTCCGATCATCGCGGGCATTATGCCGATTACCAGGGCAGAGCAGTTAAAGCGCTCGGTTGCGATGTCCGGCACGGAAGTGCCGCAGCGCTTCCGCGCGATTGTGGACCGTTTCGGCGAGCGAAAGGGCGCGATGGAGCAGGCTGGCGTCATCTATGCGGCGGAACAGATTGTCGACCTGATTGCAAACGGCGTCGGGCATATCCACGTCTACACGATGAATCGCCCGAAAATCGCGAAGGCAATCTTAGAGCAGCTCTCGGAGATTCTGGACTGATGGACGCACGCGAGTTAGAGCTCGACTACAGCGAGGTATATCGCTACCTGGGCTACCGGAAGGGCGTTCCGGAGGGCGAAGTGAGACATGTGGTCGAACAGTGTGTGGAAGATCTGGTCAGTCAGGCAGAGCTCAAGTCGGTCGCGCGGCGTTTTCCGCTCAAGTTTCTCGGCGACAACCGCTTTCTGATCGGTGACATGGAGCTCGAGAGCCGGGCGCTCTCCAGGAACATGCGTGGCTGCGATGAGGCGTATCTCATGGCGGCGACCATAGGGTTTGCGATGGACCGGCTTGCCGCGCGCGCCGCGGCAATCGGGCGCATGAGCCGGGCGGTCATTTACCAGGCGGCCGGCGCGATGCTGATTGAGAGTTACTGCGACACCTTGAACCGGCAGCTGAAAGAAGAGGCGGCGGCCGAGGGCAAGTTCCTCCGCCCGCGCTTCTCGCCGGGCTACGGCGATTTGCCGCTTGCGATTCAGCCGGAGCTGTTCCGCGTGCTGGAGATTCAGAAGCACACCGGCATTACGCTGACCGAGAGCCTTTTGATGATGCCGACCAAGTCGGTCACGGCATTGATCGGCGTCTCGCCCGAGGATTCGCACTGTGTCCTGCAGGGCTGTGAGAGCTGTAGTAAGACCAATTGTAGTTTTCGGAGATAAGAGAGATGGAGAAGAGAAGTTTACGCGCCTGTCTTGGAAAAGAGTGGCTTTACTGCGACGGCGGCACAGGATCGCTGTTACAGGAGAAGGGCTTAAAGGGCGGCGAGCTGCCGGAGCGGTGGAACCTCGAGCGCCCGGAAGATGTGATTGAAATCGCGGAATCCTATTTCCGCGCGGGCGCCGACATTGTCAACACGAATACCTTCGGCGCGAATCGCCTGCACTATGCGGACAAGGCAGAGCTTGAGCAGATTGTCCGCGCGGGTGTGCGCCATGTCAAGGAGGGACTTGCGCTAAGCGGCCGCACCGACGGCTTTGTTGCGCTGGACTTAGGCCCGACCGGACGCCTCTTAAAGCCGATGGGCGATCTCGAATTCGAAACCTGCGTCGAAATTTTTGCCGAGGTGGTGCGCTGGGGCAAGGAAGAGGGCGCAGACCTCGTGCTGATCGAGACCATGTCCGACGCGATGGAGGCAAAGGCAGCCGTGCTCGCGGCCAAAGAGAATTCGGATTTGCCGGTTTTTGTCACCGTTGTCTTCGACGAAAAGGGTAAAACGCTGACCGGCGGCACGGTCGAGAGCGTCACGGCGATGCTCGAGGGACTCCGCATCGATGCGCTCGGTGTGAACTGCGGCCTCGGCCCGGTGCAGCTTTATCCGATTGTGAAGAAGCTCACGGAAGTCTGCTCGATTCCGATTGTCGTGAATCCGAACGCAGGGTTGCCGCACGCGAAGGACGGTAAGACCTATTACGACCTCTCGGCGGAGGAGTTCTCGGACGAGATGAAAAAGATTGCGGAACTCGGCGTGCAGGTGCTCGGCGGCTGCTGCGGCACGACGCCGGAACACATCCGTCTGGAAATTCAGAAGACCGGAGACCTTCCGTTTTGTGAGCCGGTGAAGAAGCACCGCGCGGTGGTCTCCTCGTTCTCGCAGACGGTGGAGCTCGGCAATCGCCCGATTATCATCGGCGAGCGCATCAACCCGACCGGCAAGAAGCGCTTTAAAGAGGCGCTCCGGAACGGTGATATTGAGTACATCTTGGAGCAGGGCATTGAGCAGGAAGATGCGGGCGCCGATATGCTGGATGTGAATGTCGGCCTGCCGGAACTCAACGAGCCGGACATGATGGAGACTGTGATGACCAGACTCCAGGGTGTCACGGCGTTGCCGCTCCAGCTCGACACGACCAACTTGGAGGCGCTGGAGCGCGGCCTTCGCCTTTACCACGGCAAGGCCATGATTAACTCCGTCAACGGCAAGGAAGAGAGCCTTGAGACCGTGCTCCCGCTCGTCGCCAAGTACGGCGGCGTGGTCGTAGGTCTCGCGCTCGACGAGGGCGGCATTCCCGAGGACGCCGAGGGGCGTATCCGCGTCGCGAAGAAGATTTATGCGCGCGCGGCGGAGTACGGCATTCCGCCGGAGGACATCATCATCGACGGCCTCGCGATGACCATTTCGACCGACGATAACTCGGCGAATGTGACGCTCGAAGTGCTGCGCCGTGTCCGCGACGAATTGCACGGGCACTCGATTCTCGGCGTCAGCAATATTTCCTTCGGACTGCCGCAGCGCGAGTTAATCAACAGCTTTTTCTTTGCGCTCGCGATGAAGAGCGGCCTCTCCTGTGCGATCATCAACCCGAACAATGAGGCGATGATGGCGGCTTACCGCTCCTACCTCGCGCTTTCGGGATTTGACCGGCAGTGCCAGGGCTATATCGCGGAATATGCGGGCAAGGCCAATGTGTTTGCGGGCAAGGGCAAGGTTGTCGTCGCCGCGGCAGAGGGCGGCGAGAAGGCGAAAATCGGCAGTGCGGAACTTCCGGAGGGGATGCAGGGTTCTCCGCTCATCGACGCGATTCGCTTCGGCCTCGGCGAGAAAGCGACCGAGGAGACCAAGCGCCGCATCGAGGCGGGCGAAGCGCCGCTTGACATTGTGAACCGGGAGCTGATTCCGGCGCTCGATGTGGTCGGCAAGGGCTTTGAAAAGGGCACGCTCTTCCTGCCGCAGCTTCTCATGTCGGCAGAGGCAGCCAAGGCAGCCTTCGAGGTCATCAAGAGCGCGATGAGTGGTACCGCGCGAAAGGAGCGCGGCAGTGTGATTCTCGCGACCGTGAAGGGCGATATTCACGACATCGGAAAGAACATCGTGAAGGTGCTCATGGAGAACTACGGCTACAAGGTCTACGATCTCGGCCGCGATGTTCCGGCGGAAACCATAGTCGAGACCGCAGTCGCGCACGATGTGAAGCTGATCGGCTTGAGCGCGCTGATGACGACAACCGTCGTCAACATGGAAGATGCGATCAAGCTGATTCGCGAGAAGAAACCGGACGCAAAGGTCGTGGTCGGCGGCGCCGTCATGACCAAGGAGTACGCGGACGATATCGGCGCGGACTGCTACGCGAAGGAAGCCATGGATACCGTGCGCTACGCGGACACGCTGTTCCCGGAGGCATAACGAAAGAGCGAGACAGCAAGGGCTGTCTCGCTTTTGTGTCCGGACGGGAAGCGGCAAATGACGGATTGCGCACCGTGCATTTGTCAAGAAACAGAGAGGAGAGAAGCTATGTCTTTATTGCAGCCGAAGGGAGAGATACTCGCATTCAATCATAAGAGAGCCTGCGGTCTCTGGCTGATTGCGGTGTCACTGGTGATTTTTGCGGCCGCGCTGATCGGCGGAAAGCAAATCATCAATATGACGGTGTTCAGCCTGGGCTATATCGCAGCGTTTCTTTCGATCAATGCCAATCAAAGTCTGCAGAGGCGTCTCTCTGACGGACCCTCGAGTCCGTTTCAAAGGAAAGCGGGATTTTACGCAGTCATTTCGCTGTTTGTGCTGATGTCTCTGTTCGGCGGACCGTATTTCGCAAGCGAAAACTGGAGACGCATCTGGCTCGGCGCCTTACTCGCCACCGCGCTTCATTTCCTGCTTTTTTATTATGTGCACGGGAAATCGATGATTGTTCTGAGTCTCGTCTCTGCGGTGAATGTTGCGCTCGGCTATGTCTTTCCGGAACTGCCGCTGATTTATACCGCCTATGCGGATGCGGCAATTAAGCTTGGCTTCGGCGTGTATCTCCTTTGTTTTTCGAAGCCGTCGAAGCAAACGTAAAGGGAAGGAATCAAAAGCGTCGGAAAAAAGTGCGAATTTATTTCGTTCCGAAGATGCGGTCGCCCGCGTCGCCGAGGCCCGGGAGAATGTAGGCGTGCTCGTTCAGCTGTCTGTCCAGGTGGCCCACATAGATCTGGATGTCGGGGTGCTCTTTCCGAAGGCGCTCCAGTCCCTCCGGCGCTGCGATGATGCACATGAACTTGATCTTTCTGCCGCCGTGCTGCTTAATCATGCGGATGGCATCACAGGCGGAACCGCCGGTCGCGAGCATGGGGTCGGTGACCACAATGGTGCGCTCTTCAATCGGCGTCGGGAGCTTACAGTAGTACTCGACCGGCTCGTGCGTGTTCGGATCGCGGTACAGGCCGATGTGCCCCACCTTCGCGGTCGGAACCAGCGCCTGAATGCCGTTCACCATGCCGAGACCCGCGCGGAGAATCGGCACAACGGCCATCTTTCTGCCGGCAATGACCGGAGAGAGTGTGTGCTCCAGCGGCGTCTCCACCTCAATGTCCTCGGTCTCTAAATCGGCGAGCGCCTCATACCCCATCAGCATGCCGATTTCCTCGACGAGGCTGCGGAACTCGTTCGTGCCTGTTGTCTTATCGCGCAGTCGCGTGATTTTATGCTGCACCAGCGGGTGCTTGTTGATAAATACTTCGCCCATGTAAGACCTCCTGTCATGGCTCTCCAAATTGTTCCGAAACAGGAACACTTCCAGTCATTTTAGCACGGCATACAAGCGGTGACAATGAGAGTTCCCCTGTGCTATACTGAAAAGCAACGAACGGAGGTTTTTATGCTGCGCGAAGACAAGATACGTCTGATGCACAAGATTGCACAATACGAAAAGAGCGCGGAAGAGTACGAGCGCCCCGCGAAAGAGTACTTTCGCGGCGATTATCTCAGCATGCATCTTTTGCAGTCATTTTTCAGCTATACGCTGAGCTATCTTCTGATTCTGGGTGTCTTTTTGCTTTATTTTCTGGAGCGCATTCTGAACGCGGTCAATGTCTCGATTGTGTTGCGCTTTGTGCTCCGCTGTGTTGTGATTTATGCCGTGGGTCTTCTGCTTTTTGAGCTCGTGACCTATTTTGTGTTCCGGCGGCGGTATGAGGAGTCGGCGGCGCGGCGCGAAGAGCATCTGCGCTGTTTAAAGCGCCTGAAAAAACGCTATGACACCGAGGAGAGAATCAAGGAACTCGAGAAGGAGGAGAGCGCGAATGCTTAATCTGATTCTGTTTCGCGAAAAGCTTCGCGCGTTTTACGCGCGACACGGGAATGTCATCATCCCGGTACTGCATTTTGCCGTGGCGCTGCTCGCACTCGTTCTGCTGAACAACGGCATGGGGTATGAGAGACGGCTCCGCGCGCCGATTGTAGTGATATTGCTCTCGCTGGTTTCCGCCTTTCTCCCCTGGGGCGGCATTTGCGTGCTGCTCGGCATCTGTGTGTTGCTCAATATTTTTGCGGTTTCCGCGGAGTTTGCGCTGATTACGCTCGCCTTTCTGCTGGTCGTCGCGTTGCTCTACTACGGATTCTCGCCGCGGGACAGCATCATCCTCATTCTGACGCCGGTGCTGTTTGAATTAAAAATCCCCTATGTGCTGCCCATTCTGGTGGGACTCGGGGGCTCGGCGTTTTCGCTGATTCCGCTCTCCGGCGGTATCGTCCTCTCATACATTTTGAATTATGTGCACAACAATGCGGCGCCGCTCACCAACGGCGAGTCGGTGGATGTCGCGCAGAAGTACCTGCAGATGCTGAACGGGGTGCTGCTTGATAAGACCATGTTGCTCTACCTGCTCGCGTTCTCGCTGTCGCTGCTGGTCGTCTGGTGTGTGCACCGCCTGTCGGTGAACAATGCCTGGGATCTCGGGATTCTGGCGGGCATTCTCACGATGCTCTTTGTGTTTTTCCTCGGCAACTTCTGGTACAGCGTCGGTGTCAAGATTATTCCGTTGCTCGCAGGGCTGCTGCTTTCCGGCGTGCTCGCGGAAATGTACCGCTTTCTGGTGTTCCATGTCGACTATTCCCGGACGGAATATTCGCAGTTTGAGGATGACGACTACTATTACTATGTAAAGGCAGTGCCGAAGATTACGGTCACGGCGCCGGAACCCAAGACACAGACCATCAATACGCCCAAGCGACCGCGGAAGAGTGCGGACGAGGGCGAGACAAAGAGGTAAGCCATGCAGCTCTTCTTTCATAATTTGGGAGCCGGAATGGAGTTTATTCCGCGGCTCACGCTCACCGGTATCATCGAGATTCTGATTATTTCCTGGATGACCTATGCCTTTCTGACCTGGGTCATGGACACCAAGGCGTGGATTCTGTTGCGCGGTCTGTTGCTGATTGTTGCCTTTGTGGGCTTCTGCACCCTGTTCCACCTGAACACGATACTCTGGCTCATGGGGCAGGTCGCAACCATTGCGGTGACGGCGCTGATTATCATTTTTCAGCCGGAGCTCCGCTCGGCGCTCGAACAACTGGGCAACCGGAACTTCCTGGTATTCTTAAACGGTCTGCTCGGCGACACGAAACAGGAGAGCCTGTTCAGCGCGCACACGGTCAATGAGCTGGTCAAGGCTTCGTTTGAGATGGGCAAGGTGAAGACCGGCGCGCTGATGGTCATTGAGCAGAAGATTTCGCTGAATGATATTGTCCGCACCGGCATCGACATCGATGGCATTGTCTCGAACCAGTTGCTCATCAATATCTTTGAGCACAATACGCCGTTGCACGACGGCGCTGTCGTGATTCGCGGCAATACGATTGTCTCGGCGACCTGCTACCTGCCGCTCTCCGAGAGCATGCGGATTTCGAAAGATCTCGGCACCAGACACCGCGCGGCCATCGGCGTCAGCGAAGCGACCGATGCCGTGACAATTGTGGTTTCCGAGGAGACCGGGCGTGTCAGCGTCGCTAGGAGCGGACAGCTTCGCGTCATGCAGACGCCGGAAGAACTGCGCGCGCTGCTCTTGTCGCTCAGCGACGCAGAAGTGCCGACAAAGCATTTTACGTTTAACGGCTGGGATTTCCTGAAGGGAAAAGAGAAGCATGAAAGAGAAAATACTCAGTAATTGGCGCTTTAAGCTGATTTCTTTGCTGGTGGGCTATGTGGTCTGGATGTTGCTGGTCAACATCTCGAATCCCGAGGTGATACGCACCAAGACAGTGCCGCTCGATGTGCAAAACGGCAGCGTGCTGACCCGCGCCGGCAAGACCTACAGCCTGCAGAATGCGGAGACCGTCACAATCAGCTATCAGGTTCGGACGCGGGACGCCTATAAAATTCGGACAGAAGATTTTCATGCGAGCGTGGATCTCGAAAACCTCTACGATATCACGGGTGCAGTGCCGGTCACGGTCGAAGTGGTGGGTAACCGTGATCTGATCAGCGGTACGCCGACGGCGCGCCCGGGCGTGGTGCGCGTTGCGACAGAGAATGTGCAGAACAAGACGTTTTCGCTCGACACGCACGAAGACGGCGAGCCGCGCGAGGGCTACGAAGTCGGGTCGATTACCCTGAGCGCCGATGCGGTCAAGGTCAGCGGCCCCGAGTCCGAAGTGGGACGCATCTCTTCGGTCGGCATCAGCATTCCGACTTCGGATGCGACCGAGAGCTTCTCGGGCAAGGCTTCCGTGATGTATTACGATGCGAACGGCAATGCGATTTCCTTGAGCGACGAGCGGCTGACCGTCGAGCCGAAGGAAGTGAATTACGAAGTCGAAATGCTGCGAGGCAAGAGCCTGACGCTCCGCTTCCAGACCTCCGGCGAGCCGGCGGCCGGCTTCAATCTGACGGGCATCGAGAGCACGGTGCGCGCGATTCCGGTGACTTCTTCCGACAGCGCACTGCTCAACAAGACGACCGAACTCAGTATCCCGGCCTCTGCGCTGAACATTGAGGGCGCAAAAGAGGATAAGACGTTCCAGCTGGATCTCTCAAGTTATCTGCCGAGCGGCATCACGGCGACCGGCAACACCAATATCAGCGTGACGGTCAAAATCACAGCGACGACGGAGCGGAACTTCCCGCTCAGCGCAAACAACGGTATTGCGCTCCGGGGCGCGAAGGCACAGTATCGCTACACGCTGACACCGGAGACGGTCGCTGTTGCCGTGCGTGGTCTCTCGACGGATTTGCAGAACATGAACGCGGCATCCCTCGGCGCGTATCTCGAAGTCGGAAGTCTCGGCGAGGGTGCGCATCTGGTACCGCTCCATTTGACGTTGCCGAAGGGCATCACGGCGACGGCCGTGCCGGAAGTTACGGTGACGGTGAGTCTGCCGGAAGCGGAGACCAAGCAGAGCAGCGAGAGCAGCAGCGAGAGTGAGACGGTGGGAACGACAGCCGAGAGCGGCAGCGCAGAATCGCGGAGCACGGAGCGACAGAGCGGCGAGAGCGGCAGTACGGCGGCGACGACTGCGGCAGCAACCGAGCGAAGCACCGGTGAGAGCAGCAGTAACAGCACGGAGGAAGCAAACCCGTGATCGTATACTTTATCTGCTATCTTGCGGCAGTGCTCTTTGCGAGAACACAATATTATTTGCTCTCCGGAACAGCGCTGCTCTTTGCAGCGCTTGTTCTCTTTTTGCGGGAAAAGCGGCGAAACGGCGGGAGAGTCAATCTCCTCGCGCTTCTCTCGCTGTTCTTTGTCGGCGGCGAGGGCATTTCCTGTCTGAAACTTTCGCGCCTGCAGGGTCCCTGGGAGCTGCAGACATTTGCGGCCTTTTTCCTGGCCTATGGCGCATTTCGCCTGGCCTTCCTCTTCGGCGGCGGCAGAGAGCGGAGCGGACAGAGAGTGCGGGAGGGGCGCCTCACCGAGATTCACGCGGGACGGCTCTTTGTCGCCGTCACCGGTCTCACGGCGCTCACGGCCGCAGCTTTTCTGGCGGAAGTGCACATCCTCGGCTTTGTGCCCTTTCTGGTCCGGCACATGCCGCATGCCTACTCCTACTTTCATGTGAGCGGTTTGCACTATCTCACGGTCTCCTGCGTACTGGTGCCTTCGCTCGCACTTCTGTATGTCAATGTCGTGCACCACAGAAGCACAGTTACAAATCTCAGCCTTCTGGTTGCGGTCGCGGTATCCTTGCTGATTCCGGTGCTCTGTGTGTCCCGCTTTCAGCTGCTCCTCGCAGTGCTGATGGCGGCCTTTACCTGGCTTAACTTCCGGCGGAAGCCTATACCGGCGCCGCTTGCCGGACTCGGACTTGTCTGTCTGCTCGGGGTTTACGGCATTCTCAGCATGGCGCGGGGGCACAGCGTCTCTTACTTAAACGGCATTTTCGAGATGAAGCGGAATTTTCCGATTTTTGTGAGTCAGCCTTATATTTACATTGCGAATAACTACGACAATGTGAACTGTCTGATTCGTGAGCTTCCGTCGCACAGCTACGGGCTCAAAATGCTCTTCCCGTTCTTTGCGCTGACCGGACTCAAGTTTCTGCGGCCGGAGCTCGTGAATTTTCCGATTTATGTGACCAAGACCGAGCTCACGACCGTCACCCTGATTTATGACGCCTGGTATGATTTCGGCATCCTCGGCGTGGTTCTCTTTATGGCACTGCTCGGCTTCATTGCCGCGCGCTTTGAGAGAAGATTGCGCTCGGTGCACAGCCCGGTCTTCTGTATGCTCTATGCGCAGTTTGCCATTTATCTCATGTTATCGTTTTTCACGACCTGGTTCTCGAATCCCGCGACCTGGGTATACTTCGGGGAGACAGCGTTCGTGCTTTGGTTTGTCGGAGGAAAACAACAATGGAAATGATTTCAAAGTCGATGCAGGCGTTGCTCTCGCAAAATTCCGTGATTCGGGCGATGTTTGAGGAGGGAGAGCGCCTTAGGGGAGAGTACGGCAGCGATAAGGTCTATGACTTCAGCCTCGGCAATCCGAATGTGCCGGCTCCGGCGGAAGTGGAGCGGGCCGTTCGCGAGGTGCTTGCGGAAGAGCCGAGCGTCTCTGTCCACGGCTATATGAACAATGCAGGCTTTGCGGATCTCCGCGCGGCGATTGCGGACTCTCTTAAGGAGCGCTTTGGTTTCACCTACCGTGCCGATCAGTTGATCATGACGACCGGCGCGGCGGCGGCGCTCAATATTCTCCTTAAGACGGTGCTGAACCCGGGCGATGAAGTTCTGACCTTTGCGCCTTACTTTTCGGAGTACAAAAACTATGTGCAGAATTACGGCGGGGTGCTCCGCCCTGTCGCGACCGATTCCGCGACATTTTTGCCGGATCTCGATGCGCTCCGCGCAGCCGTCGGCAAAAAGACGCGCGCGCTCATTCTGAATACGCCGAACAATCCGAGCGGTGTCGTCTATTCGGAAGAAGTGATCCGCGGCATTCAGACGGTACTTGCGGAAAAGGAGCGGGAGTTCGGAAGCTGTATTCTCGTCATTTCGGATGAGCCCTACCGCGAGCTCGTCTACGACGGCGCAATGGTCCCGTGGATTCCGGCGCTGATGCCGCATGCGGCGGTGGTTTATTCTTATTCCAAGACCCTGTCACTCCCGGGCGAGCGCATCGGCTGGCTGCTCCTGCCGGACAGCATTCCGGAGGCGCGCGAGCTGTATGCCGCGGCGGTCATTGCAAATCGCATTTCCGGCTTTGTCAATGCGCCCTCGCTGATGCAGCGCGTGCTGAAACGGACGCTCGGCTGCCGCGCGGACTTCTCGGTCTACGAGCATAACCGCGCCTTGCTTCTTCAGGAACTCCCGGAGATGGGCTATCGGCTGGTAAAGCCGGAGGGCGCTTTTTACCTTTTGATTCAGGCGCCGGAGGGCGATGACGCCGCATTTGCCGCGACATTAAAAGAGGAGCGCATCCTCACCGTGCCCTGCAAGAGCTTTGCCTGCCCGGGCTATGTCCGTCTCGCGTATTGTGTCGCGGAGACGACGGTTCGGAATGCGCTCCCCGGTTTCCGGAGAATTGCGGAACATTATAAAGCGAAAGGCTTACTGTAAGGCACTCACTTTGCGCTGTCTTCCGGCGTGTCGCCCGATGCAGCGGTCGCGGCAGTGCTCTTAGCGGCTTCGGCGTCGCGCTTTGCGAGGCGCTCCGCCTCACGCGCGGCTGCCGCCGCCTGTCGCGCTGCCTCTGTCTTGTCGCGGTGCTTTTTCCGGAAGTGAAGAAGCACGAGAATCAGAATGAGCACCGGAATCCAGATCGGCGAGAGACCGAGAAGCAGCACGAGAAGTGTGGTGCAGACAGAAAAGCCGAAATAGAGGCTGTTCCGAAAGCCGGTTTTGACGCGCGACAGAAAGCTGTCGGTCTCGGCGACGCGGTATTCGCGCACTTCGCTGAGCGAGAGATTCACGGTCGCATAGCTGACGGCGTTGTCGTAGTGCCGGAGCTGGGACTCGTAGGAATCAAGCTCGGAATCGATTTCGCCGATTCGCTGCTGAATCGAGAGAATCGCGTCTGTCGAGGCCGCCTGCGAGAGCAGTTCGTAGAGACGGTCCCGCTCGGCGCTCAGCGCTTTTTTCCGGCTCTCGACATCGGTATAGTCGAGGGTCACATCCTGAACAGAGCTGTTCTCCGAGAGCACATTGGCATTCTGCTTGAGGCGATCCACATAAGCTGCGAGCGCTTCTTCGGGAATGCGGGCCGTGAAATAGGCAGAGCGCGTTTTTTCGAGGGCATCGTAGGAGGAGCCTGTCATCGAAGAGGTCTCGAAATAACCGCCCGCGTCGGCGGTTGCCGCTTTCAGCTCCCTGAGAAAGCTGTCGAGGTCCCGGGTCTCGAGATCCAGACTCTCGGTCGTAATCAGTTTCTGCCCTTCTTTGGCTGTCTGTGTGAGGGAGTTGACAGATAGGCCGTCGACGGAACTGTCTGCGACTTTGGCGACGGCGCCGGTCTCCTCGGCCGCGTAATTTGTGTCATATGATTTCTGTTCGGCGGCCGCTTTCGAATCGGTATGTTGCTGACTGCCACAGGCTGTCAGCGTGAGCGAGAGCAGAAGAGTGGGAACTAACAGTAGATGTCGTTTCATCGGGTGTCCTTTCTGCCGCAACGGCAAGCAGTTTACGGTCATTTGTCTGTATTGTACTAAAAGTAGAACAAGAATGCCACTTGAGAGGAAGTGTTCACATGAAATTCACAAAGATGCAGGGGCTTGGCAACGACTATGTCTATATCGATTGTTTTTCGGAGCAGGTTGCGAAGCCCGAAGAACTTGCAATCCGCATTGCCGACCGCCACTTCGGGGTGGGCGGTGACGGCCTCATTTTAATCTGCCCGTCGGAGATTGCGCCCGTTCGCATGCGCATGTTCAATGCGGACGGCTCCGAGGGAAAAATGTGCGGTAACGGCGCGCGCTGTGTGGCGCGCTATACCTACGACCACGGCCTTGTCACAAGCAGAAGCTTTGACATCGAGACCGGGGCCGGTATCCGTCATGCGGAAGTCGGCGAATCGCTGGTGACCATCGACATGGGAGAAGCGGTGCTGGACGGCGAACTCGAAGAAGCCATTACAGTGGACGGCAAGGCGACCCATATGACGCCGGTCAATGTGGGCAATCCGCACGCCGTATATCTGGTCGACAGCCTTGAAACCCTGCGGGGGCTTGACCTCGAAAAAATCGGCCCGGCCTATGAGCATCATCCGCGCTTTCCGGAGGGCGTGAATTCGGAATTTCTCTATATCGAGAGTCCGACCGAACTCCACATGCGGGTCTATGAGCGCGGCAGCGGAGAGACCCTGGCCTGCGGTACCGGCGCGACTGCGGTCGCCTTTGCGGCGATGCGGCTCGGGCGTGCGGCCGAGAAAGTCACGGTACACCTTCTCGGCGGCGATCTGATGCTCGAGCGACTCTCGGACGGACATTTCCGGATAACGGGGCCCGCGGTGGAAGTCTTTTCCGGAAGCTATTTCTCAGAGTGACAGCAGGCTCCTTTTTTGCTATAGTAGGTCGGAAGAAAATGGTGTGATAGGCGCAGTATAAAGAAAGGAATGCAGATGAAAGCGTATCTCTTACTGGAAGACGGCACTCTGTTTACCGGGAGAAGCATAGGCGCAGTCAAGGAAGTGGTGAGCGAAATCGTATTCAATACTTCGATGACGGGCTACCTCGAAGTGCTGACAGACCCGAGTTATGCGGGACAGGCGGTCGTGATGACATATCCGCTGATCGGTAATTACGGCATATGCCGCGAGGACATGGAGTCGGGTCGTGCATGGCCGGATGCCTTCATTGTCCGCGAACTCGCAGAGCTCGCATCGAATTTCCGGAGCCGCGAGACTCTGCAGCAGTTTTTACTGGAGGAGGATGTGCCCGGCATCGAGGGCATTGATACGCGGGCGCTGACCAAGATACTCCGGGAGCGCGGCACCATGAACGGCTTTTTGACCACGAATCCGGACTTTGACCGTGAAGAGGCTCTGCGGCGGATGAAGGAATATCAGGTACTCGGCGCCGTGGCCCGTGTGAGTTGCAAGGAAAAGTATGTGATTCCGGGCAAGGGCAAGAAGGTCTCGATTATCGACTGCGGCATTAAGCGCAACATGCTCCGTGAGCTCAGCAAGCGCGGATTGGAGCTCACGGTCTGGCCGCAGGATGCGCGCGCGGAGGATATCCTTGCGGAGAAGCCGGACGGCATTTTCCTGACGAACGGCCCCGGCGACCCCGCGGAAAATGTGGGGCTGATTCGGGAAATCAAGAAGCTCTACGACTCGGAAGTTCCGATTTTTGCAATCTGTCTCGGACACCAGCTCATGGCGCTTGCGACCGGCGGCAAGACCTATAAGATGAAGTACGGCCACCGCGGCGGCAACCACCCGGTGCGGGATCTGATTAGCGGCAGAGCCTATATCTCCGCACAGAACCACGGCTACGCGGTCGATGACAAGAGTCTTGACCCGAAGGTCGCGGAGACGCGCTTTGTGAACGTCAACGACGGCACCAACGAAGGTCTTGCTTACTGTGGCAAGAACATTCTGACCGTGCAGTTCCACCCCGAGGCCTGCCCCGGACCGCACGACACTTCGTATCTCTTTGACCACTTTCTCGATATGATGGAGGTACAGCATGCCTAAGAATCCGGAAATCAAAAAAGTACTGGTGATCGGCTCCGGCCCCATCATCATCGGACAGGCGGCGGAGTTCGACTATGCGGGCACTCAGGCCTGCCGTGCGCTCCGTGAAGAGGGCATCGAAGTTGTACTCTTAAATTCGAACCCGGCGACCATCATGACGGACAAGGACATTGCGGACCATGTCTATATTGAGCCGCTGACGGTTGAAGTATTGGAGCGCTTGATTCTGAAGGAAAAGCCGGACTCGGTGCTCCCGACCCTCGGCGGTCAGGCGGGACTGAATCTCGCGATGGAGCTCGAGGAGAGAGGCTTTTTTGCGGAGAACAAGGTCCGCCTGATCGGCACCACGGCATTGACCATCAAGAAGGCAGAGGACAGAGAGCTCTTTAAGGAGACCATGGAGAAGATCGGCGAGCCGGTCGCGGCGTCGAAGGTCGTCGAGAATGTAGAAGACGGCATTGCGTTTGCGGAGGAGATCGGCTATCCGGTCGTGCTGCGCCCGGCATATACACTCGGCGGCAGCGGCGGCGGCATCGCGGAGGATCGCCGCGCTCTTGTCGAGATACTGCAGAACGGTCTCCGCCTCTCCCGCGTGGGACAGGTGCTTGTGGAGCGCTGCATTGCGGGCTGGAAGGAGATTGAGTACGAGGTCATGCGCGACGGCGCGGGCAATGTGATCACAGTCTGCAACATGGAGAACTTAGATCCGGTCGGCGTGCACACGGGCGACTCGATTGTGGTTGCGCCTTCCCAGACCCTCGGCGACAAGGAGTATCAGATGCTCCGCAGCTCCGCGCTCAACATCATCACCGAGCTCGGCATCACCGGCGGCTGCAATGTGCAGTACGCGTTGAATCCGAACAGCTTTGAGTACTGTGTCATTGAGGTGAACCCGCGCGTCAGCCGTTCCTCGGCGCTCGCTTCGAAGGCGACCGGATACCCGATTGCAAAGGTCGCGGCGAAGATTGCGCTCGGCTACACCCTGGATGAAATCAAGAACGCGGTGACCAAGAAGACCTACGCTTCCTTTGAGCCCATGCTCGACTACTGCGTGGTCAAGATGCCGCGCCTGCCCTTCGACAAGTTCATCACGGCGAAGCACACGCTCGGCACGCAGATGAAAGCGACCGGTGAGGTCATGGCAATCTGCACGAACTTTGAGGGCGCGCTCATGAAGGCAATACGCTCGCTCGAGCAGCACGTGGACAGCCTGATGAGCTATGACTACGCGTCCCTCGACGACGACGAACTCCAGAGAAAACTGCGCGTGGTCGATGACCGCCGCATCTGGGTCATCGCAGAGGCGCTGCGCCGCGGCTTCTCCTACGACGATATTTTCGCGCTCACGAAGATTGACCGCTGGTTCATCCATAAACTGGACCGCCTGGTTCGCATGGAGGCAGAACTCCGCAGAAGACCGCTGACCGAAGAGCTGCTCCGCGATGCGAAGCGCTTTGAGTTCCCGGATCACGTGATTGCGGCGCTCTGCGGCAAGACCGAGGCCGAGGTCAAGGCAAAGCGCGCGGAATTTAAGATTTACCCGGGCTTTAAGATGGTTGATACCTGTGCTGCGGAGTTTGCGGCGGAGACTCCCTATTACTATAGCGTATACGACGGTGAGAACGAGGCGGAGGAGACGAAGCCGAAGAAGAAGGTGCTGGTTCTCGGCTCCGGCCCGATACGCATCGGCCAGGGCATCGAGTTCGATTTCTGCTCGGTGCACTGCACCTTCACCTTCCGGAAAGAGGGGTATGAGACCATCATTGTCAACAACAACCCGGAGACGGTCTCAACCGACTTTGACATCGCGGACAAGCTCTACTTTGAGCCGCTGACCCCGGAGGATGTCGAAGCCATTGTGAACTTTGAGAAGCCGGACGGCGCGGTCGTGCAGTTCGGCGGACAGACTGCAATCAAGCTGACCGAGGCCCTCATGAAGATGGGCGTTCCGATTCTCGGCACGGCGGCGGAGGATGTCGACGCAGCGGAGGACAGAGAGCGCTTTGATGAAATTCTCCAGGAGACCGGCATTCCGCGCGCGGCGGGCGGCACGGTCTTTACCGCGGAGGAGGCAAAGGAGATTGCCCATCGCCTCGGCTATCCGGTGCTGGTGCGTCCCTCCTATGTTCTCGGCGGCGCGGGCATGCGCATCGCGATTTCGGACCACGACATCGACGAGTACATCGGTGTGATCAACCGCTACGCGCAGGAGCATCCGATTCTGGTCGACAAGTACATTCAGGGCATCGAGGTTGAGGTCGATGCGGTCTGCGACGGCAAGGATATCCTGATTCCGGGCATCATGCAGCACATTGAGCGCACCGGCATTCACTCCGGTGACTCGATTTCGGTTTACCCGGCGCAGTCACTCTCCGAGACCGTGAAGAAGAAGATTGTCGACTACTCCGAGAAGCTCGCGCGTGCACTGCACGTGAAGGGCATGATCAACATTCAGTTTATCGCGAAGGGCGAGGAAGTCTACGTGATTGAAGTGAACCCGCGCTCCTCGCGCACCGTTCCCTATATCTCGAAGGTCACGGGCATTCCGATTATTCCGCTCGCAACCCGCGTGATCTGCGGCCACAGTCTGCGCGAGCTCGGCTACGAGCCGGGACTCCAGAAGGAGGCGGATTACATTGCGGTCAAGATGCCTGTCTTCTCGTTTGAGAAGATTCGCGGCGCCGACATCAGCCTCGGACCCGAGATGAAGTCGACGGGCGAGTGCCTCGGCATCGCGGAGAGCTTTAACGAGGCGCTCTACAAGGCCTTCCAGGGCGCGGGCGTGAAGCTCCCGAAGTACAAGAATATGATTATCACCGTCCGCGATGAAGATAAGGCGGAGATTGCGCCGATCGCAAAGCGCTTCGAGGCGCTCGGCTACCGCATCTTCTCGACCCGCGGCACGGCGAAGGTTCTTCGGGAGGCCGGCATCAAGGTGCTCGAGGTGAGAAAGCTCGAGCAGGAGCATCCGAACATTCTGGATCTCATCCTGGGTCACGAGATGGACCTTGTCATCGATACGCCGCCGGAGGGCGCGGACCGTGAAAAGGACGGCTTTGAGATTCGCAGAAATGCGGTCGAGACCGGCGTCAATGTCTTGACGGCGCTCGACACCGCAGAGGCCCTTGCGACTGCGCTCGAGCAGAAGGCAGAGGAACTCACACTGATTGATATCGCGTCGCTCTGACGCGCATCCTTGCCCCGCCGCTTTGGCGGGGCAAGTTGTCTATGAGGAGAAGCCATGCGCACAGTCATACTATCGGATTTACACGGCGAGGCGGAGACACTCTGCTGTATGCTGGAGGAACTGAATTTCGATCCCGCCACGGAGGAACTCGTGGTGCTCGGGGATGCCCTGGACTACGGAACTTCCCCGGCGGAGACGTATATAGCCCTCCGCAATCTCGCGGAGCAGATGCAGAAGCGCTTTGTATACATTCGCGGCGAGCACGAGCAGATGCTCCTCGACGCCCTGCTCCTCACAAGGGGGCAGATAGCCAACAGCCTGCTCTGGAAGCAAAACGGCGGCAAGGAGACGCTCGAATCCCTGCAGGAGAGAAAGCTCTCCCCGGGAAAGACAGCGCTCTGGCTGAAGGAGAATACGCGAACCTGGTATGAATGCGGGGACTTCATTGCCGTGCACGCGGACATCACCGATGAGGTTATCTGGAATAACGAGCCTGAGACCTTTCTCTGGGGCAACCGCTGCATGGAGGAGAACAACTACGCGGGAAAGCTCACAGTCTTCGGACACCACCGCGTCGAATGCCCGACCTATCTGGACGGCAGCGGCGCGGAGAGCAACTTTCACCCGAGCTACGGCATCTGGTTTCAGTTGCCGCGAACGGGCGTAATTGCGTTGGACACGGGTTGCGGCGAAGAGGACGGATATCTCACGGCGATGATAGTCGAGAACGGCATGATGCGCTTTGAGAGAATGTAAGCGCCGTGGTATACTGAAATTATCTGTGATTTTGAAAGAGGAGAAGAAGAGATGAATTGCTACGATGAGCTCAAAGCCCGCGGGCTGTTGGCACAGGTGACCAATGAGGCGGAGGTGAGCCGCCTGGTAAACGAGGGCAAGGCGACCTTCTATATCGGTTTTGACCCGACGGCGGACAGTCTGCACGTGGGGCACTTTATGGCGCTCTGCCTCATGAAGCGTCTCCAGATGGCGGGCAATAAGCCGATTGCCCTGGTCGGCGGCGGCACAGGTATGATCGGAGATCCCTCCGGCAGAACCGACATGCGCAGCATGATGACCATCGAGCAGATTGACAGCAACTGCGAGAGCTTTAAGCGCCAGATGTCCCGCTTCATCGAGTTCGGCGAGGGCAAGGCGAGAATGGTGAACAATGCCGACTGGCTCCGGAACTTAAACTACATTGAATTTATCCGCGACATCGGCCCCCACTTCTCGGTCAACAACATGCTCCGCGCGGAGTGCTATAAGAATCGCATGGAGAAGGGACTCTCTTTCCTCGAGTTTAACTACATGCTCATGCAGGCTTTTGACTTCTATGAGCTCTTTCAGCGCTATGACTGCAATATGCAGTTCGGCGGCGACGACCAGTGGTCCAACATGCTCGCGGGCACGGAGCTCATTCGCCGCAAGCTCGGCGAGGACGCGCACGCGATGACCATCACCCTCCTCTTAAACTCCGAGGGCAAGAAGATGGGCAAGACCGTGGGCGGCGCGGTCTGGCTGGATCCGAACAAGACCTCTCCCTTTGCGTTCTACCAGTACTGGAGAAATGTCGGCGATCAGGATGTCTTAAAGTGCCTCCGCATGCTGACTTTCCTGCCGCTCGATGAGATTGACGAGATGGATTCCTGGGAGGGCGCTAAGCTGAACGAGGCAAAGGATATTCTCGCTTACGAGCTTACGACGCTTGTGCACGGCGAAGAGGAAGCGAAGAAGGCGCGCGAGGGCGCACAGGCACTCTTTGCGGGCGGCGGTGCCTCCGAAAATGTCCCGACCGTGGAACTCACGGATGAGGACTTTAGCGAGGGCAAGGCGGACATTCTGACCCTGCTCGTGAAGGCGGGGCTTGCGTCCTCCCGCTCCGAGGCAAGACGAAATGTCCAGCAGGGCGGCGTCAGCATGGACGGCGAGAGCGTAAAGGACATCGCGGCGAGCTTTGACGCGGACTTCTTTGTCGGCGAAGGCAAGCTCTTAAAGCGCGGCAAGAAGAATTTCGTGAAGCTCGTGAAGGCATAAGACGAATCAAGACAGCAAAGCGGTTCGGACAGGATAAACGGAGTGCAGTCTTCGAAGTGAAAACAATAAAATCCGAATTCGGGAAAGGGGAGGAAGCACCCGCTTTCAAAACGCCGGAGAGTAGCGTAGAAAGAAGCCGGGACATGAAACCCGTCAACTCATAGAGACGGAAAACAGTCTCGCGGAAGAGGAGGATTCCTATGCAGAAATTTGTATATTATGCGCCGACGGAAATTGTATTCGGCCGCGGCGAAGAGGCGAAAGTGGCGGAACTCGTGAAACATTACGGCGGAAGTCGCGTATTTGTCGTCTACGGCGGCGGCTCTGCGGTCAAGAGCGGTTTACTCGGCCGCGTGGAGGAGATACTCCGTGCGGCGGGGATTGCCTTTTCGGCGAGCGGCGGTGTGGTGCCGAACCCGCTGGTCTCGACCGCGCGTCGCATGGTCGAGGAGGCGAGAGCCTTCCGTGCGGACTTTATTCTGGCAATCGGCGGCGGCTCGGTGATCGACACGGCCAAGGCAGTCGCCGACACCGTAGCTGCGCCGGGGAGCGATGTCTGGGAGTTCTGGACCGGGCGAAAGGTCGAGACAGCGCTGCCGATCGGTGTGATCCTCACGATTTCGGCGGCAGGCTCCGAGACCAGCAATTCCGCGGTGCTCACAAACGACACCCTGCCGCAGCCCACCAAGCGCGGCATCAATACCGACCTGAATCGCCCGAAGTTTGCGATTCTGAACCCGGAACTCACAATGACCTTGCCGAAGTGGCAGATCGGCGCGGGCGCCGCGGATATTTTCATGCACACGGCAGAACGTTACTTTGCGCCGATTCTCGGCAACCACCTGACCGATGAGATTGCGGAGGGCTTGTTCCGGGATGTCATTCACTTCGGGCCGATCGCGGTGCAGAATCCGAAGGACTATGAGGCGATGAGCGAGCTCATGTGGTGCGGTTCCGTGTCCCATGTCGGTCTGACCGGCGTCGGTGCCAAGGGAGATACAGCGCGTGAGGGCGACTGGGCGTGCCACCAGCTCGGCATGGCGCTCTCGGCCATCGGCGACTATACGCACGGCGCAACGCTGACCGCTGTCTTCCCGGCCTGGGCGCGCTATGTAAAGGACGCGAATCCGTCCCGCTTTGTCCGTTTTGCGGAGAAGGTATACGGCATCCAAGAGGGCACGGCGGAAGCACGCATCGAGGCCGGGATTCAGGCGACCGAGCGCTTCTTTCAGTCGCTCGGCATGCCGATTACGCTGACAGAACTGCTCGGTCATACGCCGGAGAAGAAAGAACTCGAAGCTTTTGCGACGGAGTGCAGCTATCAGAAGACCCGCAGCATCGGCGGCTTCCAGGTGCTCGGGTATGAGGATATTTTGAATATTTATAAGAATGCAATCTGAGAACGGTCTTGCGAAGCAACGGAAACAGTGCTAGAATTCTGTGAATTCATTCACTAGGTTCTGAAAGGAGTAGCTAATGAAACCATACGCAGAGATGACGCGGGAAGAGCTTTTGGAATTGAAGAAGGAGTTGAAGGGCAAGTATAAGGACATGCAGGCACTTGCATTAAAACTCGATATGAGCCGCGGTAAGCCCTGCACAGCCCAGCTCGACCTCTCGATGGGAATGATGGCGGTGCTGAACGAGGACACCGAGCTCCGCTCCGAAGACGGCACGGACTGCCGTAACTACGGCGTGCTGACCGGCATCCCGGAGGCGCTCGAGCTCATGGGCGATATGATGGAAGTGCCCTACAACCACATCATCCTCTACGGAAACTCAAGTTTAAATGTCATGTACGACACCATTTCGAGATCCTACACGCACGGCGTCATGGGCTCGACGCCTTGGTGCAAGCTCGACAAGGTGAAGTTCCTCTGCGTCGTGCCGGGCTACGACCGCCACTTTGCAATCACCGAGTACTTCGGCATTGAGAATATTCCGGTGCCGATGCTGCCGACCGGTCCGGACATGGACATCGTTGAAAAGCTGGTCGCGGAAGATGAGGCCATCAAGGGCATCTGGTGCGTGCCGAAGTACTCGAATCCGACCGGCAACTCCTATTCGGACGAGACTGTGCGTCGCATGGCGCGCTTAAAGCCGGCGGCCAAGGATTTCCGTATTTACTGGGACAATGCGTATACGATTCATCATCTCTACGACCACGATCAGGATACGATTATCGAGATTCTCGCGGAGTGTAAGCGCGCGGGCAATCCGGATCTTGTCTACAAGTTTGCTTCGACCTCGAAGGTCAGCTTCCCGGGCTCCGGCATTGCGGCACTCGCCTCGTCTCTGAATAACCTCGAGGACATCAAAAAGCAGCTGAAAGTCCAGACCATCGGTCACGACAAGGTGAACCAGCTGCGTCATGTCCGTTTCTTTGAGGACATCCACGGCATGGTTGAGCACATGAGAAAACACGCTGACATCCTGCGTCCGAAGTTTGAGATGGTCGAGGAGATTCTGGACAGAGAACTCGGCGGTCTCGGCATCGGCAGTTGGACCAAGCCGAAGGGCGGCTACTTCATCTCGTTCGACACCCTCGAGGGCTGTGCGAAGAAAGTCGTGTCCCGCTGCGCGAAGGCCGGTGTGATTATGACGGGCGCCGGTGCGACCTGGCCGGGCGGCAAGGATCCGCACGATTCAAACATCCGCATTGCACCTTCTTTCCCGCCCCTGAACGATTTGCGCATCGCGGCGGAGCTCTTTACGCTCTGCGTGAAGTATGTGAGCGTCGAGAAGCTGCTCGCGGATATGGACGCGGCAGAGGGAAAGTCTACGGAAAAGGCAGAGGAATAAAACGAAAGCAAATCCGTCTTGTCGCAGTGCTGCAGAGCGACGGGACGGGCGTTTGGTCCGAACAAAAAAGAGGCTGTGCAAACGCACAACCTCTTTTTTTTGCGTCTTATCCTGCCGTTTGCGGGCGCTGTCAGTGTCCGCCCTGACAGCGGTGGTGGGCATCTTCGGGGAGAGGCGCCGCAGCAGTGGCGAGCGTCTGTTCCTCTTGCAGTAAGTCCGCGAGCGTGATATGGTCAATGACTTCGTTGACCGCCGATTCAATGCGCGAAAAGACGGAGCGGGACACGCAGCGCTCCGCGAGATCGCAGGCGACGGAATCCTGTCCGAGACAGACCACAGGTGCCATATTGCCCTCGGTCAGACGGAGAATATCGCCGACCGAGTAGTCCTTCGGCGCGCGGGTCAGGAGATAGCCGCCCTGGGCGCCGCGTATGCTCTTTACAAAGCCGGCTTTGCTCAGCACGGCCACAATTTGCTCGAGGTATTTCTCCGAGAGTTCCTGCTTTGCAGCGGCGTCCTTCAGACGTGTGACTTGCTCCGGCTGTCTCGCAAATTCCATCATCAGGCGAAGTGCATAGCGCCCTTTTGTGGATATTTTCATGACAACTCCTTCCAGTTTTTCTTTGCCAGTATTTCCTAGCAATTCACTCGGGATTTAGGATAACAGGAAAAAAGCGCTTTGGCAAGCCAAACCTTGCGAAGTATGCTATACTGAAACGAAAACAATTGGAGTATTGTCGCCAAAAAGGAGGAAGCCATGAAGTTTATTCCGGGAGTTATTTTGTTTGTCATAATCGTCGGCATTCTTGCGAACGGTATCAGCATTGTGCCGCAGGCACAGGCTCTCATCATTGAGCGCCTGGGGCGCTACCATGCGACCTGGGATGCGGGCGTGCATCTCATGATTCCGTTTGTGGATCGCATCGCGAAGCGCGTCAACCTGAAGGAGCAGGTCGCGGACTTCCCGCCGCAGCCCGTAATCACGAAGGACAATGTCACGATGCGCATTGACTCGGTTGTTTTCTTTGTGATTACCGAGCCGAAGCTCTATGCGTACGGCGTCGAGAATCCGATTTCCGCCATCGAGAACCTGACGGCAACTACGCTCCGCAACATCATCGGATCGATGGACCTCGACACGACGCTGACTTCCCGTGAGACCATCAACACCGAGATGCGCTCTCAGCTGGATGTTGCGACCGATCCCTGGGGGATCAAGGTAAACCGCGTCGAGTTAAAGAATATTCTCCCGCCGGATGCGATTCGCGAGGCCATGGAGAAGCAGATGAAGGCAGAGCGCGAGAAGCGTGAAGTGATTACCCTGGCACAGGGTAAAAAAGAGTCCGCGGTCTTGAACGCACAGGGCAATAAGGAAGCCGCTATTCTGAACGCAGAGGCAGAGAAGCAGACCGCAATTCTCCGCGCGGAGGCTGAGAAGGAGAGAAAGATTCAGGAGGCGGAAGGTCAGGCAAAGGCGATCCGCGCCGTGAAGGAAGCGGAGGCCGAAGGTATCCGTCTGATTCGCGAGGCTGGCGCCGATGAGGCGGTTCTGAAGCTTCGCAGTCTCGACGCGCTGACCCGTGTTGCGGACGGCAGAGCGACCAAGATTGTGATTCCGTCCGATCTTCAGAATATGGCGGGACTGGTGACAGCACTGAAAGAGACCGCTTCGGTGGCAACGCCGGGCGATGGGAGTGAGAAGAAGGCATGAGAGACGGGTTTATCCGCGTCGCAGCCGCGACGCCGGAGGTGAGGGTCGCGGATCCCGCCTATAACCGGGAACAAATCGAGACCGTCATCCGGAGCGAAGCGGCTCGGGGAACCAAAGTACTTGTGTTCCCCGAGCTTGCGCTGAGTGCCTATACCTGCGGCGATCTTTTCTTACAGGATACGCTGCAGGAGGCGGTGTGCCGGGAGTTAAAAAAACTGCTGGAGCAGACAGCGGACACCGAAGTGCTCTGCTTTGTCGGTCTGCCCTTTGCGTTTGAAAATCAACTTTATAACGCGGTCGCCGTTTTTCAGAAGGGGGAGTTGCTCGGTCTCGTGCCGAAGCTGCACATCCCGAACTACGGCGAGTTCTACGAGCGCCGTTACTTTGCACCTGGATTCCGGTCTCCGGTTCTCGTGCCGCTCTTCGGAGAGCGGGTTCCCTTCGGGGCAAGACTGCTCTTTTGCTGTGAGTCATTGCCGGAACTCAAAATCGGCGTTGAAATCTGCGAGGATCTCTGGGTCCCGAATGCGCCCTCCATCGATCTCTGCACGGCAGGGGCTACGCTCATTGTGAACTGCTCGGCTTCGAATGCGCTCGCCGGAAAACGGAAGGCGCGGCGGGAGCTAGTCAAGGCGCAGAGCAGCAAGCTTCTCGCAGGCTATATTTACGCGAGTGCGGGCGAGGGTGAATCGACGCAGGATCTTGTGTTCAGCGCCCACAATCTGATTGCGGAGGCGGGCAGCGTGATTGCCGAATCGCCGCTGCTCACCAATGCGGTCATCGCTTCGGAACTGGATCTGAAAAAGCTGCTCTTCCTCCGGAGACGGCAGAGCAGCTACCCGCAGCGGGACAGCGAGGCGAATCTGTACTGCGGCGTCAGCTTTGACCTTCGCCTCACGGAGACCGAACTCACGCGGTCGGTTAATCCGTCGCCCTTTGTGCCGGCGGATGCGGCGGCGCGCCGTGAGAGATGCGAGGAAGTGCTGCAGATTCAAGCGCTCGGCTTAAAGAAGCGCCTCGCTCATATCAACGGCAAGCGGGCGGTGCTCGGCCTTTCGGGCGGACTCGATTCGACGCTTGCGCTTCTGGTCGCGGCCCGGAGCTTTGATGCGCTCGGTCTTCCGCGGAGCGGCATTGAGGCGATTACGATGCCGGCCTTCGGCACGACGGACAGAACCTACCGGAATGCCTGTGCGCTCGCCGAAGCCATCGGCGCTTCGCTCGAGGAAATCTCGATTCGCGAAGCTGTACTGCAGCACTTTCAGGACATCAAACAAGATCCCGAGAAGCACGATATCACCTATGAGAATGCGCAGGCGCGCGAGCGCACGCAGGTACTCATGGACATCGCAAACCGGGACAATGCGCTTGTCATCGGAACCGGTGACCTCTCGGAACTCGCGCTCGGCTGGGCCACCTATAACGGCGACCACATGTCAATGTACGCGGTCAATGTCTCGGTGCCGAAGACCTTGGTGCGCGTTCTTGTCGAGCATGAGGCGAGCCTTGCGGGCGGAAAACTCCGCGAAGTCTTGCTCGACATTCTCGACACGCCGGTGAGTCCCGAACTCCTGCCGCCGAAGGACGGCGTGATCAGCCAGAAGACCGAAGATCTCGTGGGACCTTACGAGCTCCATGATTTCTTTCTGTTTCAGATGCTCCGCTACGGCAGCAGCCCGCGGAAGATTTACCGTCTTGCGTTGTGTGCCTTTGCGGGTGTCTACGACGGGGCGACTGTCAAAAAGTGGCTTATCACGTTTCTCCGCCGTTTCTTCACGCAGCAGTTCAAGCGCTCCTGCCTGCCGGACGGCCCGAAGACCGGCAGTGTGGCGGTGTCGCCGCGCGGCGATCTCCGCATGCCTTCGGACGCGGTGAGCCGTGTCTGGCTTGAGGAGGCAGAGTCGCTATGATTACATCGCCCGCGAACAAGAAAGTAAAAGAAGTGCGCGCACTCTTTGAGAAAGCGTCTCTTCGCGCGGCGCGAGGATTGTTTCCGGTCGAGGGGGGGCGCATGTTCCTGGAAGCACCCGCAGCGGAAATCGAAGAGCTCTATGTGAGTGAGAGTTTTGCGGCGCGCGCCGAGGGAGAAGTCCGGGAAAAAATAGAGGCGCTCAGGGCGGAGACAGTCGCCGACAATATTTTTGCGAAGATGTCGGATACGAAGACGCCGCAGGGCGTGCTCGCGCTGCTTCGCATGCAGCGGAAAGGTCTCGCGGAAGTTCTGGCGGAAGGCGCAAGCTGCTTCCTCGCGGTCGAAAGCCTGCAGGATCCCGGAAATCTCGGGACCATGCTCCGGGCGGGCGAGGGAGCCGGTCTCTCGGCCATTCTCGCAAACCGCGGCACTGTGGACATTTATAATCCCAAGGTGATACGCGCGACGATGGGCAGCATTTTCCGCGTTCCGGTGGTCTATGTCGACGATTTTCGGGAGGCGCTCCTAACGCTGAAGCGGGAGGGCATACGCCTCTATGCGGCGGCTCTTCAGGCCTCTGTGCCCTATGACAGCATAGAGTATCCGGAGAAGACTGCCTTTTTCATCGGCAATGAGGCTGCGGGCCTCACGGCGGAGATGATAGCGATTGCGGACCAAAGCATCCATATTCCCATGCTCGGGCAGGTGGAATCACTGAATGCGGCTGTCGCGGCGTCTGTTCTTCTCTATGAGCGCGCAAGACAGCGGAGAAGGGAGACAAAATGAAGGGAAGTCTGATCAGTCAGAACCATTTCTGGCTCGATGTCCTGCATGTCTTTGTGGGCATTGCGGTCACCGTGCTTGCAGTCTTTGCTTTTTTGTCACCGGAAGAGTATCCGTTTTTTTTCTCTTTGATTTTCGGCTTGGCGGGGCTTCTGACTCTGGTCAACGGTCAGGTTCGTTTTACCGCTCTTCGGCGCGCACACCGGAAAAAGGGCAGTGCCGTCGTTGTGATGCTACTCGGCGCGATACTCTTAGGTCTCTGCGCGGTCAGCGCAGTCGTGATGCTCTGAGGGGGGTCCTTTGCTGAAGGATGATATTTTAAAGGCGCTGCTCGAAGCGGGCGATTACTGCTCGGGACAGGCGCTCTGCGAGCGCTTTCATGTGACCAGGACAGCGGTCTGGAAAGCGGTCGCCAGGTTGCGTGACGAGGGCTATACCATAGAAGCGAGACAGAATCGAGGCTATCGTTTGCAGAACACAGAATATTTACTGAGTCAGGCATCGCTCGACGAGGCATTTGCGGCGCAAAATTTCTTGAAACGCTGGATTTTTTTGCAGCAGACCGACTCGACCAACTTAGAGGTGAAGCGTGCTGCCGCTGCCGGAGACCGGGGACCGACTCTCTTTGTCGCGGAGGAACAGACCGCCGGCAGAGGGCGGCGGGGCCGCAACTGGAGCTCCCCGCCGGGGAGCGGTATCTGGATGTCTCTTTTATTGCGCCCGGCGCTCAGGCCGGAGCGCGCCTCCATGTTGACTCTGGTCACAGCGCTGGCTGTGACGGACGGCATACGCGAGGCAACGGGACTGGAGGCGGCCATCAAGTGGCCCAATGATGTGGTTGTAAAGGGCAAAAAAGTCGCGGGCATTCTGACCGAGATGAGCACGGACATGGATCGCATCGAATTTGTCGTGATTGGCATCGGTATCAATGTGAATACCGAAAGCTTTCCGGAGGAAATTCAGAGCGTTGCGACTTCGCTCGCGATAGAACAGGGCAAGCAGACCGCGCGGACGCCGATTATTGCGGCAATCTGGAAGCATTTCGCGGTCTACGAGCGCCTTTTTGAGGAGACGGGCAATTTCACGGCCTTGAAAGAACGCTACGAGACCTTACTTGCCAATCGCAACCGGGAAGTGCGGGTGCTGGATCCGGACGGAGCATACACGGGCACGGCAGTCGGCATTACGGAAGAAGGCGAATTACTGGTGTCCCGGGACGATCACAGTCTCACGGCAGTGCGCAGCGGCGAGGTCAGCGTGCGCGGAATTTACGGCTATGTGTAAGTTCGTGTCTTCAGGACATCGAGAACAGGAGGAATGAATCCAAATGGCAGAAGCGAAGAAGAAAACGGAAAAGAAGAGCGCGAAGAGCAAGCAGGCGGAGGCCGATAAGCGGGAAATTCAGGAGCAGGAGCTCCTGCACGGACTCATGCAGCTGGTCGAACAGGCCAAGAACAAGGACTCCAAGCTGGATGTCGATGAGATCAATGACTACTTTCAGGACTATAATCTGAGTCCCGAGGGCATTGAGCATATTTACAGCTATCTTGAGGGCAATAATATCGAAGTGCAGCACCACCAAGAGGAGGAGCCGCCGGAGGATCTCGTGAGCAACGGCAAGGGCGATGCGATGCTCGATCTCGACCTGGATCTCGACGATGACCTCGACGCAGAGGACGAAAACGGAGAGAAGATTGAGAGCGAGGAAATCAATCTGAATCCGGTGGATCTTCTCGAAGGCGTCGGCACCGAAGACCCGGTCCGGATGTACTTAAAAGAAATCGGCACCGTGCCGCTGCTTACTGCCGAGGAGGAGATGGAGCTCGCGCGCAGAAAACAGGCCGGCGATGAGAAGGCGAAGAAGAAGCTGATTGAAGCAAACCTCCGTCTCGTGGTCAGCATTGCGAAGCGCTATACGGGGCGCGGCATGAGTTTCTTGGACCTCGTGCAGGAGGGAAACCTGGGGCTCATCAAGGGCGTCGAAAAGTTTGACCCCGAGAAAGGATTTAAGCTCTCGACGTACGCGACCTGGTGGATTCGTCAGTCCGTGACGCGCGCGCTCGCGGATCAGGCGAGAACCATACGTGTGCCGGTGCACATGGTCGAGACCATCAATAAGATGAGCAAGATGCAGCGCAAGCTCACGCTGGAGCTTGGCTATGAGCCGAGCGTCGCGGAACTCGCAAAGGCGCTCGACATGACCGAGGAAAAGGTCATGGAAATTATGCAGATTGCGCGCGAACCCGCTTCGCTCGAGACGCCGATCGGCGAGGAAGACGACTCAAACCTCGGCGATTTTGTCGCGGACAACAATGTGCTGACGCCCGAGGATAATGTGGAGTCGGTCATGTTGCGCGAGCACATCGAGGCGCTGCTCGGCGACCTCAAGGAGAGAGAGCGTCAGGTCATCGTGCTCCGCTTCGGCCTCGAGGACGGCCACCCGAGAACACTCGAGGAAGTCGGCAGAGAGTTCAAGGTGACCAGAGAGCGCATCCGCCAGATTGAGGCAAAGGCGCTCCGGAAACTCAGAAACCCGGTGAGATCCAAGAGAATCAGAGACTTTTTATGAATCAGAGAAATTATCAGCGTGAGCTGGACAATTTGGTCAAACAAAACGAAGCTTCGGGCAAAGTCCCGAAGCTTCTTCTTCATGTCTGTTGTGCGCCCTGCTCCTCCTTCTGTCTGGAGAGTCTGGCGCCGCATTTTGATGTGACTGTCTTTTTCTGTAACCCGAACATCGATGACCCGGAAGAGTATCATCGCAGGGCAGAGGAGGAGAAACGCTTACTCCGGGAAATGAATTTGCCGCGTCCGGTCGGCTTCCTCGAGGGGGAATACAGCCCCGAACGCTTTCACGAAGCGGTGCGCGGTCACGAGACGGACCTGGAGGGCGGGGAGCGCTGCGGCATCTGTTTTGAACTTCGTCTCCGCGAGAGCGCAAAGGCTGCCAAGGCGGGGGGCTTTGACTACTTTACGACGAGTCTCACGATTTCCCCGATGAAAAGCGCCCCCCGACTGAATGCAATCGGGGAGCGCATCGGTGTGGAGGAGGGCGTTGCCTTCCTACCGTCAGATTTTAAAAAGAAAAACGGGTTTCTTCGCTCGACCGAGCTCTCGAGAGAGTACGGGCTCTACCGCCAGGATTACTGCGGTTGCTCCTACTCAAAGCGGGAGGCGGCGGCGCGAAAAGCTCAGTGTAGTTCTGCGGCAAAGACCGACTCGGCAATCGTGTCTGCGAGCGAGAGCAACTGCAAGCGCTGTTCCTCGTGACCGCGGGACTTTAAGGAGACCGTGTCCTGTAAGAAGTTCATGTTCTTCATCGAGGAGAAGAGTTCGCTCATCTTCTTGCCGGAGACCGGCGCCCAGGAGCCGTTTTCCACGAGGGCAATCGAGCGATTCTGCACATTGTGCGCCGCGAGGTCGCGAATCAGGTTCTCCATGTAGGGGAAGATCTCGTTGTTGTAGGTCGCGGAGGCGAAGACCAGGTGGCTCGCGCGGAAAGCCTCGGAGACCAGGTAGGAGACATCGACCACGGAGACATCGTACATCTTGATGTTTTTGACCTTCTTGGCGCCGAGCGCATTGGCGAGCACTTCCGCCGCATTCTCGGTGCCGCCGTAAATCGAAGCATAGAAGACAACCACTTCGTTGTCCTCGGGGCGGTAGGTTGCCCAGCGGGAGTACTTTTCGATGAGCCACTGAATCTTATTCGCGACGCGCCATACGGGACCGTGCAGCGGGCAAATCATCTGAATGTCAAGCCCCGCGGCCTTGTTTAAGAGCGCCTGTACCTGCAAGCCGTATTTGCCCACGATGTTGGAGTAGTAGCGGCGCATCTCGGAGAGTTCAAAATCCCCGAAATCCAGCTGGTCGGCATAGAGATTGCCGGAAAGCGCACCGAAGGTACCGAAGGCATCGGCCGAGAAGAGAATCTTATCGCTCTCGTCGTAGGTCACGGTGACTTCCGGCCAGTGGACCATGGGAGCCAGAATGAAGCGGAAGTTGTGATGACCGGTCGAGAGCGTATCGTTCTCCTTGACCTGCATGACCTTGCCCTGCAGATTGAGGTCACCGAAGAACTGCTTGATCATCGCGTGGGTCTTTGCACTGCCCACAACCGTAGCCTCCGGATAACGGAGCAACACTTCGGCAAGCGTAGCGGCGTGATCCGGCTCCATGTGGTTCACGACAATGTAGTCGAGCGGACGGCCGTTTAATACAGCCTTGAGATTTTCCAGAAACACGCCGCAGATCGCCTGATCCACGGTATCAAGCAGGACGGTCTTCTCGTCCATGACCAAGTAAGAGTTGTAGGAAATGCCGAGCGGAATCGGGTGGCAGTTCTCAAACTTAGCGAGTCTTCTGTCGCTGGATCCGAGATACCAGAGTGTGTCGCTCATCTGAATTGCCTGGTGCATAACTTCTCCTTTTCTGACAGTTTGCAGTGACTAAGTATTGCGCCGCAAAATGATCTTTGACTTCTTCGCGGACAGTATACCACAAAGAGGGCAGGGCTTGCCACTGCTTGCGGAATGCTTTGGAATGTTGTAGACTGATTTTGTTTTGATTATCACAAAAAAACGGAGAATTGTGTTCTCCTGCGAGGTAAGTTTATGTCTGATACATGTAATTCTACGCCCCAGGGCATGCCGGAGCCGCCGAAACCGAATTTTCAGGTTCCGAGCAACGAAAACAGCAATATCTGCCATGTCATCGCGATTATGAGCGGTAAGGGCGGTGTGGGTAAGTCGCTTATGACCAGCCTGCTTGCTTCCCGCGTCAGCGAGGCGGGCTACCGCGTCGGCATTCTGGACGCCGATATCACCGGCCCGTCCATCCCGAAAGCCTTCGGGGTGGACGGTCAGAGCCTTCACTCCCGCGAGAATCTGATGGTGCCGGCCGAGACCAAGAGCGGCATCAAAATTGTGAGCTCGAACCTGTTGCTCGACGACGACACGGAGCCGCTCATCTGGCGCGGACCGATGATTGCGAGCGTCGTGAAGCAGTTCTGGAGTGATGTCTACTGGGGCGATGTCGACTATCTCTTTGTCGATATGCCGCCGGGTACCGGCGATGTGCCACTCACGGTATTTCAGTCGCTGCCGGTCGAGGGCATTGTCGTGGTGACGAGCCCGCAGGAACTGGTGTCGATGATTGTCGAGAAGGCTGTTAACATGGCGCGTCAGATGAACGTGCCGATTCTCGGCCTGGTCGAGAATCTGAGCTATTATGAGTGCCCGGACTGCGGAAAAGCGCATTCGATTTTCGGCGAGAGCCATATCGATGAGATTGCAAAGACCTACGGGGTCAAGGTGCTCGCGAAAGCGCCGATTGACGCGAACATTGCCGCTGCGGTCGATGCGGGCAAGGTGGAGACCCTGACCGTTCCGTGGCTGGATGGCGCCGTCGCCGCTGTCACAGGAGACAAGGCGGAAAAATGATGACAAACGGCGGCGATCCGAACAGCGAGCTGGAGCGAGCCGTACTCCGGGGACCCGGCGCTTTCCAGGTCCCCGAGAGTATGGTCGCTTGGGCGCAGCAGTTTCAGGACGCCATGATGATGTATAATTGTGCCATTCGGGAGGTCAAGACAAAGCTGGAAGTCTTGAATGACGAACTTTCGATCCGGAATCAGAGAAATCCGATTGAGATGATTAAGTACCGGATCAAACAGCCGCATAGCATCATCGAAAAGCTGAAGCGGAAGGGCTTTCTGTTGACGTTGCAATCCATGATGGAGAATCTCAACGATATTGCGGGCGTGCGTGTCATTTGTTCTTTCGTGGACGATATTTACGCGCTCGCCGGTATGATGATGCGGCAGGACGATGTGCATGTCTTGCAGATTAAGGACTACATCAAGAATCCGAAGGACAACGGCTACCGCTCCTATCACATCATTGCGGAGGTGCCGGTCTACTTTTCGGATCAGAAGCGCTTTATCCGGGTGGAAATCCAGATTCGCACGATTGCGATGGATTTCTGGGCGAGCCTCGACCACGAACTCAAGTACAAAAAAGAGATTCCGGATGCCGAGCAAATTTCCGAAGAACTCCGTGCCTGCGCGGACATCATCGCGGATACCGATGAAAAGATGCTCGCGATTCGTCGCCGCATTGAGCAGAAAGAGAGCAAACGCTGAAGTCTCGGATCAGTTCGTGCGTGATGCGATATAAACCAAGAAGGCGCTGTGCGAGAGCACAGCGCCTTCTTGGCACTCGGAGTTATTGAACACTATGCTCATAAAAAGTTCATTAAAACCCAAGTTATATCTTAAATGAACAACAATAAAATTAAAAAAATATTCATATGCTGTTGAAAATCCTTACAGACCTCGCTAGACTATTAAGAAAGAGCTATGGTTGGCTCGCGTAACAAGGAGGAAAGCATATGAGAAAACGAAGGAACTGGTCAAAGCGTCTGCTG
>ERZ773051.59-NODE-59-length-98314-cov-80.905149_pt1 | contig 98314 bp, 150 predicted proteins | sample MGYA00580631_ERZ773051 | MGnify/ENA primary metagenome ERZ773051 (study PRJEB29015, sample SAMEA2738137) | human oral metagenome | biome: human oral; feature: human-associated habitat; material: saliva | place: China | collected 2204 ... | reverse complement strand
GATGTAGCCACTCTCTTATGGCCTTCAAGGAATTTAATAATCATAGCTTGACGAGGAACTGAATCGTCTAATAATAATGGCTTAGCGCCAATCTTTACACAGAATGTAGTCCAGAAATCACTGTTACGTGATAAATGACCTTCATCATAACCTAAAGCCTTTTCAAAATATTTTTCATCTTCTGGCGTAAGACCAGTGTATATCGAGCCAGACCTTGTAAAATAAGGGGCGATATAATCAAAACATCTGCTGTACTTCAATAGTCCAGCCCATGGATCCTTTTTCTTAATTCTTAATTCAACTACCATAATATTTATTTAAATTAGTGTTGTTCCGTATATAATATTAATATATAAAGGGCGAGTGGAAATAACCACGAGCCCTTTTTATATTATATATTATACAGCCGAAACGAGACTCGTTATTTCAATCCGTCAGGATTGGAATATAAGAGTTGAGTCGAGACTCGTTATTTCAATTACGCCTGCTTGTACTCTGAATCGTCAGCGTCGCAGTAAAGTACACCACATGCAAGTGGGTTACGTACCATGATACCCTCTTCACCCAAGAAGTGAACCTGGTAACCATCACGGCTATTAGAACGAAGAGTATTAATTGAATTACCGTAACCAGATGGGAGTACAGAACCACCAGTACACCACTGTACGAACTCACGACCCTTACGACAAACCTTAACGATGTTTGCCTGACCGTCACGCATACCAAGATCGAGGAACAAGAATGTGTAAGACATTAATGGCTTACCTGACAGTGGGTGAAGTTGACGGAACATCTCCATATTGTCAAATAGAGCGCACTTCTTAAGAGTGAGTTCAATACCATTAGTCATCTTGTAAGTTGTAAACTGACCACCAAGAGTCAATTCCTGGCCATTACCAGTAATAAACTTAGTATCGATCAATTGCATTGTAGCTACCTTCTCCTTCAAGAGGCGATCGAACTCACGCATACCCATCTCTCCAGTCAAAGCAACAAACTTACGCTCGTTTGTACCAAGCATATTGTAGCAAAGATCAAAGAGATAATCCTCGAGCAACTCAGTTGTAAGAGTTGTGTAGTAACGTGTATTAGCTGGGCTAATCTGCTCAAACAAGCCAGCTGGGATAGCAACAGGTCTGCCGTTTGTACCCTTGTTAGAGTATGTGCCATCTGCGTTACGGTTAGACTTAGCAAATAGCAACTGATACTCTTCACGCTTCTTCCACTCACGAAGAGCCAACCAGTACTGGTAGTCAGACCAGAGATAAGACTTCTCGCCTGTCTCAGGATCTGTCAATGCGATAGCCAATACTGTAGAATAAGCATCACCAGTAATATCGTAAGAAAGACGCATTGTCATCAAGTTGTTCTTCATTTTGAATGGAGTCTGATAGTTCAGAATGTCTGCCTCATCTGAATACTCTTCGTATGCAGAACCGATACGGCTTACCTGACGACCTGGGAGAAGATACTCACCTGGAATATATGCACCAGAACCAGCATCTGCTACGTAACACTCATAAACCCAAGCGCTACCATCCTGATAAGGAGTACCAGATACACGAACCTGGAAACGATAGTTGTCAAATGACAAGATTGCGCCAGGACCGAAGTAACGCTCTTCAAGACCGAGATAGATTGGAGAATTACCAATACCTGCAGTAGTTGTAGCAGCAGCAGAAGTTGTAGCTGAATCTGTTGTTGAAATTACTTTGCCATTATACTTAGCGTAACGAATGTTAACTGCGTGATCTTGATCAATCTGTACAGCCCATTCATATTCGCGATTCTCGATAGTCATAGTCTTACCAAGACCACCGGTAATCATATCAATAGTAGTTGAAACACCATCATCCTTTGTACCGAATACAAGAGACAAGATACCAGCAACCTCATGAGGCTTTGTAAGCAAAGCATTAGAAATCATGTTTTCGTCTACAAGATCAGAGAATCTTTTACCTCTATACAATTGTAGACCATTAAGTAAAGTATTATTCATAAGTTATTTATAATTTATTTATCTCAAAAAAGACCACTTACTAATTCTGCAGCACTCTTCTGTTTTTGTCGAGAGTTATATGTGCTATGATTTTTAGCAGTATGTCTCATTATTTTTCTAAGTTTTTCTGCAGCGGATGTTTCACCATCTCTCTTAGCTCCAGAAACCAAAGAATCACCTTTCATTGTAAAGTATGCAGACTCAATTAAGTTCTTTGAAAGATTCTTATTAAAGTCTCTCTGATACTGTGATACGCCATATTGATCAACCTTAAAGATATATTCATATAGAGCTGCTCTATCTTCCTTAGGGATAGAAATACCTCTAATAGTACTTAAGTTGTTAATATCGCTCTATACATTCTGGAAGAACTATCTATTCTGCTCTTCTTGTTGTCTAGCGTACTCTTCTTGCTGCTTCTGACTTTCTTCAATTTCTTGCTGTCTAATAACCTTTAATCTATCTAAAGCATCATTAGACTCATCGTACAGCATATCAGCATCTTCATACCTACTAATCTTATTATTAATCTGCTCATCTGAATAACCATTATGTTTCAGAAGTTCTCTAATAATAGACTTTTGATTATCTTCGTTTTCTAGATCTAAATTATCAAAAGACAAAGTCTCCTGTTGTTTCTGATAGAAATCTTCAAACTTACCACCATTCTTAACGTATTCGTCAAGTTGAGCAATTCTATCATCAGCATATTGTGGAACTGAATTATGTTCTACAACTTTACCTAGATATTGTGTGAACTCTTCTACAGTTACAGGCTTTTCTTCATCTTTAAAATCCGCCATATTCCACCCTAAAGATTCGCCTACTGCATCAAACAGGGCAGAAACTTGCTGAGCCTCTGTTACATCTTCAGCAGAAGGCTCAGTATCACCACTATTATTATCATTAGTAGTGTTATCATTATCTTGATTATCATCAGTTTCTTTCTCTTCTTTAGAGTTATTTAAAATATGTTCAGGGATTTCCGTTTTATCATTACCGACGGTTAAATCATCCCCATCTTTTACATCCTCAGAATTGCCTGCTGGCTTATCTGGAGTTTTATTATCATCATCTACCTCAACAACACTGTCTTGTCTTCCCATGTTTGTCACATCTGTGGTTTCTGAAGTTTCGCCTCCATTACCATAAATACTATCAAGCATTGTATCAAGTGCTGATGGTTTATTATCTTTGTTTTCCTTCATAATTATTAATTAATAATTAAATATTATTTTCGCATAACTGCGTATTATTTTATATAGTTTATATTATGTAGTACTTGATTATACAAATCGTTTATCAAATACTTAGTATATAAATCATCCTTACCACTTTTATAGCTTTGTAGATTAACTAATTGTTGATCATTTAATACGGCTCCCATAGTCTATTCTATTGGAGGTAGATCTATTGAATGCTAAAATATAAAAGGACTAGACTATTCTTGTGGTACGTATACCTCTGGTTCTGGACCATTACCAACAGGAGGTAATATAACCTATTTAAATGGCTCCTAAACGTTCTATTCAATCTGCTCGGCTACTTGCTAAGGTACGTATGCGTTAGACGGCTGTACGGGCTATAAAATAGGCTATACGGGCTTCTATAACATCTTAGGAACTTGCTATATATGCTAACCATAATGTTTAGAAGCTGCAGCTCTAACAGACTTCATTCCGATTAGATTGTTTGTATATTGATCTAATGGAGCTTGGAAATATCCAATACGTTTAAGCTCTTTAGCATAAGCCTATGTAGTATCTGCATTTAATGCTTTCTTATACTTACCAGCCATATCATTTAGGTAAGCGTTAACAAAGTCTGCATCACTCTTATAATAATGATAGTCTTTACCATTATATCCATAACCTCCATAATTATGAGCTCTTATTGCAAGCGGACTAGTACCATAAGTACTTTCAAATGCAAGCTAACTCATAACATTATCATATGAAGATCTTTTAGTATATCCTCTTTGCTTAAGACCTTGATATACTAATGGTCCTAACTTATCAGCAAAGACCTAGAATTTACTAGGTGCTTTGCTAGGTTGTTTAATTGGTTTCATAATCAATTCTCTCCAGATACTTTATTCTTTAATGCAGTAGAAGCTTTAATCTTCTCTCTCTGTAGAGCGGCATCATCTTTTTGCTTCTGTAAAGCCATTTCGTGGTCCATGCGCTTCTTTTCTAAGCTTATCTTAGCATCTTCTATCTCACGCTTCTAACGCGCCTCATAGCGCTTTAAATAAGCCTCCTGATCAATCTTACGTTGCTCTGTAGCATCCTTTGCAATCTCCATAGGATCAGGTATACCATTCATGTTAGCATCCTTATCCTCAGTACCACGATATGCACTAATTTCAGCTACTGCAATCTTAGTCTGATTATCGGCATCAATCTTATAGCGCTCAAGATCCATTTTAGCTTCCTCAAGCATAAGTTCTTGCTGTTTAGCTTCATTTTGCATTTGTTGTAATTGTTGCTGCTGTTGAGCTTCAGCTTCTTGCTATTGTTGCTGCATTTGTTCTTGACGAGTCTGCATATCCTTAAGTTTCTGTTTAAGAATATTGAAGTTGTCATTTGTAAGAATCTCTGCAGCTTCAAGTAAGCTAGCACCATTCTACATAGCTGGTTGTATAAGTTGTTGTAACTTCTGAATGTTCTCTACATCCTTTGAAGTATCACTTACAAATACATCCATATCTTCATAATAGAACTTCTTTGCTATATCTAAGAATGCTCTTTCACCATTATCAAATACATATGAAAGTTTCTGTTTACCAGTACCTTCCCATGCACCTTTAGCTGTATTAAGCAACATAGTCATTACATGTCTCTTACACTGGTTATGAACCCAGAACAAAGGTTCTGTAATGTGTGATGATTGTGTTACAGATCTTTCGACATTACCAACCAATTCTGATGTACTGATAGCACCTTCTCTCTATGACGTAATACCAGATATTGTTCCAGCTAATAGTTCTATTTTATCCATTAGCTATATGTACTCTGATATAACCTATGACATTGTTAAGTCAAGAGAAGTGATCTAATTAAATGTAGCTGGCTTACCTCCTTCACGACCTGGTATATTCCAACCCTCTTCATAAGGATTAATAAAGTTAACACCAACAGAAGATAGGTAATGCATCCACCTATCTGGTGTAATATTCATAGACTTAGGTATCTATGTAATATCCATATTTATAACCTTACCCTTATCTCTAGCTATTGCAAGTTCAAGTCTATACCATAGTACAATATACATATACTGTAATGGTTTTAAGATACTTACAAGAGATCTAGGTCTGCTATTTGTAGCACTGTATACACAACCACAATATGGTAATTTCTATGAGTTGGGATTATCAATACTAACATGTTGATATTCAAGAGGCTATATTCCAAAATATAAATCAGAACCAGCTCTATATCCTTCCCATACTTCTACAATCCAATCAGGTTCTATAGATACTTCTGTACCTACTGGCTTATATGTTTCATCACATATTGTAACCTAAGGTTCTCCAGCTTCATCTAAAACTGTTACATAGTATATCTTCTTAAAAGACTTCCAGCAAGCATGCCATACATTAATAGAATGTTTATTCTAAAACGATAGACCATCTTTATCATATATATGCATAGTTATATGATTAAAATCATCAACAGGACCTTTTTCTGGCATATCGCCAATAGGTGTACCAGAAAGCATCTCGTTTAGCTTATTTAGATCCTTCTCAGACATCTTGTCATTGTATCTATCATATATCTCAGCTACTGGTAATCTCATCTTACGAACACACCAAGAACCATCTTCTATAAACTCTAAATCTGGACTCTTATCATAATCAAAGTCCATAGGGTTTACGCGTTCTGCGTAAGGTTCGCCATTTTGTATACCAATATAATATACCTCGGTTCCGCTTATCAAACCATCTTTCCAACCTTTTATAAACTCATTATGTAATGAGAGTTTTTCTTTAAGGTATTCAAGTGTATGATAAGCTGTATTTTCTACAACATCTTTGTACTCTTTATCCATATACTTAGCTATAGCTTCTGGTGGCATAATCTCACCACTCTGTAACTATTGCTAAAACTATTGTTGTTCTTCTGGACCCATCTTAGATTGTATAGCTGCCATCATATACTACATAAGCATTTCTTTTTCCTTATCTTGTAGTTCTGATACAGCTTCTTGAGATGTGCGAACAACTCTAAAGTTTAATGGTCTTTTAGTCTCTTCACCTATAAGCAAATCAATCTTAGGTCTAATTATGTTAAAGTCCTAAGGGGTAGCAGGAAAACCATCATCTACCTTAAATGGATTTGTTATACGCTTAAAGTCTTTCTCGTCAAAGATACTGTTATATAAGTTGTAATAGGTCTACATCTCGCCATGCTGCGTATCACGCCTACCGCCGCCAGAAGTAACATTACCTTCGCCTATTATATAATCCACACAATCATGTTGCCAATTCTCATCTTTCTTAGTCAATGGGAGCTTCTGTTGTGGAAATGCGGCACTATATAAATTATCTTTTACTCCTATCATTGTTAAAATGTAAATACAGGTATGTCATCTTGTTGCTACTCGTCATTCCACCACTATTGGCCAAATAACGGCATTTCAAAGAGTTCAACCTATTTGTTTTCTTCTTTACTTTTAGCTACCTTTACCTAATAGAGCTCTTCTCTATATATCATAGTCATACATAATGCTATGACTCTATCGACGTTCTTTATACCGTCGTTTTCTATAAGCTCTTCTATTAGAGGTTCACTATATATTCTTTCTATATTAGGATGTCCTGGCTCAAATTCGTCCATAAGCCATTCAAGTATTAACCCTTCTCCGTAAGTCCTAATAGACTTAGTCATATGACACCCTTTTCTTCTTTGTACTTTTGAATCTTTAAATACTTCTGAGATTATCTTATCTGGCTAATCGGCTAATAAATAATCACAATGTTTATTTGTGAAGTAAGGATAAATGCCCTTACGTTCATTCTCAAATAACAATCTCGCATTATAAAAGACTAAAAGTTTTCGTACATTTTCATAGTACTCTTCAGCAGTATCAGGTCGCCCTGAATATTCTGCTACAATAACATCGTTCCAAGCTTCCCCAGCTTTAACGCGTTTAAATATAAATGTTGACCCTAAAGAATTTGTAAAAGACTCATCATGATCATCGGTTGTGTTATCGTATAGTTTTTTATCTATACTTCTATATGTTCCCATATAGCCCAGCATACATCATCACTATAAAAGCGTCGGGTGTTCGTGGATGGATTATATTTATTCACCATCTATGCGTTACACTGCCATACTGCCTTTCGTAATCAGTATGATTAGCACGGAATTGTCTGTTCTAGATGTTTCCCGTTTTTACCCGATTTTAGACCCGCTGACATTACGCGTACGGGTCACACCCTCCTATATAAAGTCCAAATGGAGGATCTTTAATTGGATATTCCCATATCACAATAGAACCATGTGGCTTATCATCTTTCTTCAAATGATATGTTGTTATATCTCCAGACTTCTTTTCAGTAGCTTTAACCTATCCATCTCCGTCCCAAGCTAAGTCTACTATATGTTTCATATTTCGCAACTTCTCGTTGGTTCTAATACGTGTTAATTGATTCATTAACAACTATCTAGGGAAGATATTCTTACCGAGTTCCAATACAGCCTCCTGAGGCTTTAAAGGACGCTCTGATATGAATCTATCAATAGAAGTCTAAGACGCACCACCATCTTTTACTTTGTTTCTCTGAGCAATAAGTTCTTCGACAGCTTTCTCTTTAAGACTATTACCGTACTTGTCCATGAATCTCTACTTACCATTCTTGTCTGTAGATTCCATATTAGACCATGACGGAACAAAGAATCCACATTTAGTCTACTCTTGACCATTATCCCAAATGTTCGGAAAAGCCAAACAGTTGAATGCTTCTGGCTTATAGAATAAATTCTTAAGACCATCAAAGCTCGCACCTTCTGTACCTCCAGTACCAAAAGCGATCAAAAGACCAAAAGCTACACCATCGTCAGTTTCTACAGCAGGCTGTTCAACTCGCCATGCTGTTTCAAGATTAGGGAACTTACCGCCCTCTTCAAATAGTACAAGTTTACCACGAGTACCACGAAGTCTTTCGGGATCATTCTTAAGTGTGATACCTGTTATACTAGACAAGTAACCTTGCTCAGTCTACTTACCAAACTCATCTGTAATCTTAAAACCTGATACACGCTCCATACGTGTACTTGTGAGACGTTGTTTTGACCAAGCTGTGTTCTTGTCTATAAAATCCATTATTTGCCAAGCTTTAGTAAGAAGACCATCACCAATCAAGAACTTCTATTCTGAAGCTACAGCAAAACTTTTAGATCCAGGTATTAACTCATAATTACGTACTAACATAGATGCTCCTTTAAATGAGTATCCACGCTGTCTTGACTTAAGCACAACAAGATGCTTACCTTCAGTTTCAGCTTCTTCTATGGCGTTAAAGTAATAGTAGTCGTAATCCCAGAAGTTTGGGAACTCTAATATACGTTCACGTCTTGTACGTTTGTTACCATATCTATCTGTATACTCAACTTCGCTAAGCTTCATAATTGGGCTATAGTTAAGATAAAAGTAATTATATCCACTTATAGCATCACCATCTGGAGCAACATATCCATATAGACATCTATTAGTTTCTTCATCCCAGTACTTTATATAATCAGTAGTTCCTGGAGGAGCTAATGTATAAGTACCGTGTTCTTTAAAGAATATAGCTGCCTATCTAAATTTATCACTATTATAAATCTTCTTATTAAAGTCAACCATAATTATTTAACTGTTTCATATAGACCAATAACACCACCACCTTTAACTTTACCAGATTCAAGCTGTTCTGCTTTAGCTTGTTTCATAGCTATATCTAATGATTTAACTACTCCGCTAACATCTTTAAGTATTCGTGTGATTTTAAGTGCCGTATCTATATCCATACTACCTTCTGAATACTAATTCAGAGTTTCAATTAATCCCTCTGCTGCTGACTATGAAGACTAAAGCAATCTAGTTCCAGGAGTCTATTGGAACTCCTGAAACCTTTTTGCTAATATCATCATTTCGGCAGTAGGTTTATATTTATCATCATTGAACATATCTTTGCCTATAATAGACTATCTTTCTTTCTCTGGATAAGCCTCATATGGACTATTCCATTTGTATAGCCAAATAATATATTCAATCTCTTTTAGTGCCTAAGACTTATCTTCTGCATTATTATAATACTCCTTAAATGGGGGTATTGCTAAATCCTAAGTACTAAGTTTTATCTTACCACCTTGTATATCAAACATTATTAAATTTTCTTAGCTAATATTTCACCAGCATGTATATTATCACTTGTAACACCAGTTACATAGGGATCTAAATCATCGAGATCTTCTTTAGTTTTAACAGTCCAAACCTCAAGAGCACAACCAGTTTCGGAAAGTTTATTTGTTGCACCAACTTCTGCAGTTCTAAGATTATCAATGTTAACATCTGCAAACAAATAAGCCTTAGAAGCAGCAGCATCGGTATTAAACTCATTTACCTGATTAAGTAGGGTTGTCCATTCACTAAAACTACTTCCAATTTTACCGAAATATACAATACCATATCTATAACTTTGATCTTTGTCAGCCATAAGTCTTAATGTATATGCAGTTGAAGATATAAATGTAGCATTTCCTCTTAAACCATATCTATTAACAATGTCAAGAAGTTTTATAGCATACGGCTTACCATTATATCTTGGATTAGTAGTATCGATAGTGTTACCCTGCCACATCATACCTTGTTTTATTTCTATATATGGATGTAGGCCACATTCTTTACACGTCTGGCAAAATTCTTCAAGAGTATCAACCTTCTCTCCATTTGGACCATGAAATGCAAGTATATCAGCTAAAGTGTGATCTCCATATTTATAAGATCTATCTGTAAGTGTTACCGCTCCATTTGTATAACCAACTGGAACATTATCATCGTGGCTAACGATAAACTTACCATCCTTTGTCATATATGTATCAGTCTCTACATATCTCCAACCTTCTTTTGCAGCAGCTCTAAATGCAGCTAAAGAGTTAGCTCTTTCTAGCTTATGGAAACCTTGGTGAGCTATACCACGCATAACCTTATCATCATTAGTGTGATCTTTCTTAGCTTCAGTTTGAGCTGTAGGTTTGAACTCTGGATTAGATGTTCTTAACACTACTTTTCCGTAAGATGGTAACGTATTAGTTTGAACACCAGGATTATCATTTGCTGTAGCTATCAATATTACATAATGATTATCCGTAGTAACTGTATATTTCTTAGCAGCAGTATTCCAGTCTGCCATACCAAACCTATTGTCAGAAATCTTCCAACCAACATACATTCTAAGAGAATCTGGAATGGTAATTATATCACCTTGCTTTAGATCCGCTTCAAAATAAACACGCTTTACGCCTTGACTAACTGTCCACATTGATAATGGTTTTATAGTAACATTACCATTAACAAATTCAGATGTTATATCTACATCCCAAGGGCCATTACTATTTAGAGATACTGCTGTTTCTATATCAGAGATGACTTGTTGTAATGTTTTAGAATTATCTGAATTTCTACCATTATAACCACCTACGTTTAATATATATTTATCACCATTATATTTGGTTTCTTCAGAATTCATTCTATTACCAGCCTGCCCTATACCTATTGTATGAACTGTAGCTTTACTAAGATCATCATTTTTTGTTGATAAATTATACTTACCTTCAGCATGTTCTGCCTAATTGGTTGTAATTGTTTTAAATCCTTCAGAATGTGATAAATCGCCAATAGACTAACTGCAGTTTTCTGAATGTGAGGCAACACCTATAGATATTGCAAATGGGATTGCATATCGTGTATTAGTTATAGATGCCTATCCTGGGAATTGAGCTTCAAGAGGAGAGTTTGTTTTTAAGATTAACTTTGAACCGTTTTCTTCTATAGAAGTAATCAAAACTATTTTTTGATCATAGTAATCGTTATAATTATGTGTAGGGTAATAACGAATTACACAATTTTTTATATTTTTAAGATATTGCGCATCTAGTTTGTCATCATTTTCTGTAAAATTTACAATTTCATAAACAGAATTACTACCAGTAAGATATAATTCGCATATTCTGTAACCACCTTCTACATGTGACGAATATCCAGTACCGGCAGTAAAATTACCTTCTGCATGAACTTTTCTATTAGTAGCCTAATTATATCCACCTTCAACCAATGATTGGTCTGCTGTAATTATTCCGAAGTCTCCAAATGTAGTACTGTCAGAACCGCTTATGTTGTTATACGTTCCACCAGCAAAACAACCGTCTCCTTTAATTTTGTTGAGTCCTCCAAATGCTGTACTATAGTTACCTTCGACTATATTTCCAAACCCAATAGATCCAGATGATTCGCCATTTACTATATTATTAAATCCACTTCCAAACGAATTAGATCCATTTACATTTGACGATCCTAATGATACACAATTAGCACCTACAGCACACCCAAAAACAAATCTAAAACGTGTACCATTTTCTAAAACTGATTGTTCGTTGATGGATTTATCTACCTCTATAGAAAACTAATTATCTCCAATTCTTTCTGACTTGATTATCTAACATAAATATTTAGAAGATTCGACGTTCTATCCAAATGAATAAATACTTGTAGAGTTTGGTATATGTTTTAATGTTTTATCTACATTAGTTGTAATTGTGTATTTTTTAACTCCTGGCTAATATTGACCATTTACAACAAATTGATACCATAATGCACCAGAAGAAAATGACTGCCTTCCAGTAGATCTAGCACCTCTACCAATTGCTATTGCGGAAATATTCTCTGCCCTAGAATTAATACCTAATGCGATAGAGCCATTTTGAGTTGCAATATTGTTACCAGAATTCATTATTAAAGAATTAGCAACAGCGCCGCTACTTATTGGAGATTGGTTTTGTTGTCCACTACCACCATTATTACCACCTCCATTAGATGGCGTTAAACTAGCTACTGCATTAGCGTCTAGCACATAACCTTTGGGATACCCATGATCTTCGTTACCTATAATAACATTAAGATTTTCTGGATAATTTAAACCGCCGCCTGTAAGTGCGGAATTAACTAATTTTGCTGTATTCATATTTTTATATTAATTTAATCCCGCATCCATTATACGGTTTTATAATTATTTGTTATATTATTATTAATTAATGTCTTAGGATTCTCATGTACTACACAAGCATTACTATAACCACTAAATACATTACTAAATCTCTGATTACGAGAATATTGTGATGCACTTGTATATCTATTAGATGGGAATACTGATATAAACTTAAAGTATCCCTAATTAGCATAATTTACATAATCCTAAACAAATGCACTATTTATATCTATTAAGTTAGTAAACTTCTGGAATACAGAATTAAATACTACAGGATTAGCAGCTGTGCTCTCTGGTGCTTTAACCATAGCAAATACTTTACTAATATTTCCAAGTGTATTATTTGATATATAATCAAATGCTGTAAATACTTGATTTGGATATACAGATGTATATGCAAACGTACTATTCAGAGATGTTATATTAGGAGCATATTCAAAGAAATGTGGAGGTATTACATATACATCACTACTGCTACTACTCTTTGAAACTCTTGTTAAACTTGAACATGAGTTAAACATATTTGACAAGTCTTTCTTAAAGTTCTTAAATGGAAGTAACAATATATCTGGTATTCTACCTCTAAGACCAGACTAATTATAACTTGGCCATTGTGGACCGCAGTTATTAAATATACTTGTAATATCACAATTACCATTACAATATCTAAATAAGTCTGGAGCGCAGCAGAAGTTTAAGCTTCCGTTAACGACGTTATCACCTTGTCCTATAGATACTAATATTGTATTAGAATCATGCTCATAATCACCGTTATGTTTATTATCCTTGGTAGTTATTCCATCATAAGACCACATTATAGTTTCGTCAATATTATCATAGCTTGTATTAGTAGAAATAATACCGCCTTTGTATATAAACTTAAATGGATTATAGTTTTCATTATGTATTAACTCTGGATTATTGTTTACATACGGTTCTATTCTACTATTTTCGAATGCATTATATAGACTAAGTATTGATGTGTTTGGAACTTCTGTAGAAACAACTTGTTTAAAATATAAAACACCTTCTGGATTAGTTACTTCTTCCCAATTACCAGCATTCTTACTAAACCACTTAACTACATTATTGGTATTCTCCATCTTAACTTCACTACCATCTTCTCTTACTATATTGTATACAATAACCTTTACGTTATCTCTATACTCAGTATCGATTGTTAATGTTCCATCTTGTATACCATAGTAAGTATTACTTATAGTCCTACTACCATGATAGAATAGTTTATATGGAATATAACTCTGATTACTTTCAGAGTATGATGAGTTTGAGAATATACCATTAGCATACTAAAGATTAGGACAGTTAGCAAATCCATTAGATGTTAACTTGTATGTAAACTTAACATCTCTAAACAATCCTATAACATTATTAAGACTTCTGTTATTTAAGAATAACGATCCAGGAAGTTCTACATGGTTACCATTTATCTAATTAGGCATAGTTGTATATGCAAATAATCCACAACAGTTCTGTAATTTAGGACAATTCTTAAATATATCATATGGGAATTGACCGCTAATAACTTTAGTACAGCCATTTCCAAATGTATTCTAATTATAGTTATTGTCAATACAATCTATAATTGTTAAATTTACAAAATCTTTAAACGAGTCATTGTTTATATTAAATGTAACTCCTCCGTTTAGTTTTTCATTACATAAGAATCCATTTATTCTTGAAACGTATTGAGGATTCTTAAATATATTTGTAAAGTTAATTGTTCCATGACCATATTTAGCAATAAACGATGCATATACCTAAGAAACGTTTGTTGTTATATTTATAGTATCGTAATCTATATAATTAGCATTTGCAAATCTATTTATACTACTAAGATTTGTTAAGTTTTTAAAGAAGTCTTTAAGGTTTCCGTATATAGATGGATTAACTTTAAATGATTCATCAAGATTTTCTTTTGTAGCAGTATTGAATACATCTGATGTATTAAGAGTATTTGTATTACTTACAATTACATTATTTGTAGAACTTAAAAAATACTCAACATTACTTATCTTATAATCCTTAGAGCTATGTCTAAATAAGAATCTATCAAACACTCCAGTTGTAGGTCCAGTCCAAATATCACTAATATCAACAAGAGAGTCTACAAGTGGACTAAACAAACCATCATCTACAGTTACGTTATCTCCTACAAAGTGTGGAGAATATAATACTGCACTGTTACCCCAACATCCAGTAAATGTATCATGTAGAGAAGTAATTCCTTTAGCGAGCTTGAACATATATCTATTAGGAGAGTTATCAGCTTGGCTTGTTTTTTGAAACTTAGCATTCTATACAAAGTAGAACATTGTATCAAGATTTTTAAGCGAACCTAAATTCTACATTGTATAATATATATCAAACAAAGTACATGCTGTATTAGCGTACATTGACAATGCATTATCTACATCTTGGAATGTAATATTAGTTTGTTTGTTTGATACGTTTATAGGCATAACAAAGTTATCATCAGGTATAGCATTGTTTGTAATAATCTCACTTGGAAGTTTTACAACATGTGTATTATCTGCTATAGCCTAAACATTCTTACCTTGGAAGTTAACGGTACTTGTAGTTCCATGTATAGAGAATTTAGATAACTCACTAAAACATCTATTACACTTAACAATTATATTACCATACACTCTTAACAAATTTATACATTTTTCAAAAGTATTTGTTATATACGCTGGTCTGTTTTCATCTGTAGAGAACTGTATCTCTTTAATACCAGAATTAGATTGTATATTGAAATCTTGTATACTTGAAAAAGCAGATAAATCAAGAAGTTGGTTATTATTAAAGTTACTAATCTATGTGTTGTTTAAATACAACTTAAGTATATTCTATTGATTACAATTAGTAATATTAGCAGTCTTTAAATTATTGTTACCAGATAGATTAACATTTGTTAAACTATTTAAGTCTGACAATGTTACGAAGTTGTCTTCTCTACCACCAATCAACTATGTGTTATTTGTGATTTTTACATCTGACAAATTAGGACAGTTCTCAATATCTACTATTTCAAGATTTAGGTTATTATCAACTATAAGTTTCTATAAGTTTTCACAGTGTGTAATCTTTACACTTCTTAAGTTTGCATAACCAGTAAGATTCAACTCTTTAATAGTGTTACAATCTTCTATATATACAGAACTTAGGTTATTACAACCTGACAGATCTACATCTGGAAGATACTACTGGTGTATAAGCCTTAAATCCATAATATTACTATTTGTAATATTGAGACTCTACAAAGGTACATTTGTTGGTATGAATATATTGGTAATACAATTACTACCAGATATATCAATATCTGTTAACTTTGTAAACTTAGTCTTAGCATTAGTAGTACCTGGATTCTATTCAATGTCAAGATAGAATGAATCTCCGCTAATAGCACATGCAGTATTTGCAAAGTTTATAGTTCTAACCTCAGATACATTTGCTTGTCTAAATACATCAAGACTAAATTGACCACTAAAGTACTTATTATTATGCATGTCTAATGTATGTATAGCAGGCAAACCAAGAGGATCAATATTTAATTCATTTATAGATTTAGCAATAGAACTAATCTTCATATTATATAACGGAGTAAACTTATCTCCTAATTCTATAATTGAATTAGAGTTATTCATAGTCCAAGTATAAGGGCCGCCTTGCTACATATTACCAACATTAACATAAGTTTTTGTATTATTTGGTAAGAAGTAAAATGCTTGAACTGTATCACCAACTGCTATTCTTGATATAACTGGACAATTAGATGTTACTGGTAAAGCATCAACCTAAGTACCAGCAACAGTAGCATTAACTGTAACGTCGGTGTTATTCTTAAATGTCATAGCTGCCTACCTCTTAGACATATCTCTCCATCTAAATAAACTATCCAAGAATATAACGTGCTTCTTAAGCCATGTTTTATTATGAGCTACCTTACGACCATGAAGCTTTACAATATCCTTAGCGTTTGTAATAACATTACTTGTAAATTGGAGCATATACTTAAGCTTGTAATCATAGTTAAATATAAGAGATCCACAAAGCTCTGTTTGTTTTACAAAATACTTATCTGTAAAGTAATTCATAAATGTATCATAACCATTGGCGTTTGCTAAAGCTTCAGTGAAACTTCTAAACTCATACCAATACTGAGCATATATTGAGTTTACTGTATCTTGACCATCTCTCCATTTTGCTTTTGTGAATGGAGTATCAAGAGAAAGCCATAACTTATTAGTATTTGCAGATACTGTAGTTTTAGATAGACCTTTATCATGGTTAAACGTTTCAGCTACATATTTCATACCTTGTGTAGCATTCTAAGATGTAGCCTGATTTGTTATATACTTAATCCACACATCTGGATCAATCTTAAGCTCACCTTGGTTATCACTACCATTAGCAGTATCAAGGTCGTAGAAATCAACATAAAATGTAGATCCATTCCATGTTCTATATGTAGAGTTCTTACCAAAGTTATCTACAAGGCCAAAGTAGTTACATATAATAAAGTATTTGAAAGCACTATCTACACTAAATCCCATATCATCACTAATACTATTAGGATCAACTATAATCTATTGCTTTCTATTTAGTTTACTATAATTACCACTAGAATCAACTGTATATTGATCATAAGAACCAGAGATCATAGGAATTGTGTTAGTTCCATTAACATCACTCGAATAGCACCCTTCAATAGGAAGCTTCATGATGTTTGATACAAATTCTTTAAATCCTGGATAATCTGAAGTTCTCTTACCACTTGGGAATCTTACTTCATACTTCTGATTTAGAATGTTCTCATCATTCTACCAGAAATCACCTTTACTTGTATCAAGATCTTCTGGAAGACTATTTGTTATTCTTTCAAACCCAACAAGTGAGTTAGTATCTTTAATCTCAATCCAGGCAGATTTATCTTGATCAAACGTTTCGTCTACTTCTACATTGTCAGCATAGAATGGAAATGTTGTAACTTGAACAGGATTGTGGTCTGTGGCACTCTTTATTGACTTGACCTACTTAAAACCTAAGTTTCTATGAGCGTCACGACCAATGTTAAATGAGTATACGCCTAACGGCGTAACAGATAATGTATTCTAAGCATCAGTATAGAATTTAATAATAACAAACACAGGGAAACCTTCAACTGTATGTTTAAGTGTAGCTGTAGGCTATTGTGTTTTAACATACTGAGAATCATATACATTCTTTAATGCTGCTGGATCAAATGGGAAATAAGGATTGTCCTTCTTACCAAGTTCGGTATTTATAAACGAACCAATAGCAGCGTTATTAGCATGAGAACTATCTACAATATCAGCTTTTAACGTATACGTCTATTCTGGTATCCATGTTGATTTAGGTGTAAATATAGTACCAGTTGGTAATGTTATATTTAGATTCTTTACAGAGTCTTTAAGAGTAGATGTACCCTAAAGGCTTATCGTAGCATTCTTAATAGTCTTTACTGTATTATCTGTATTTGAACCATCATTGCTAATACCAATAGGATCCCAGTACTGAACAACTTTATTTTCAGTTTCTGGCAATGTTACAGAAGAAGATGATTGCTGTTTAACAAACGAGTTGAATGACCATGATGAGTCATTACTAACATCAATAAGCATGATTGGAACACCTATCTCTTTAGCGTTATCAGAAAGCTTATTTATATCAAGTCTATTATTAGAATCGAGCAAGAAGTCTATAGAATATTGTTGTGCTTCTTGATTATATAGTAAAGACTTAATATTACCATCAGCATCTCTTGAACAGAAGTTCTTTTTCAGCTCTGCGTCAATTCTACCATAGTTAGGTGCACTATTAACATAGTTTGTGGCTATAATATTATTTATATGTTGACACATTATATCAAACTCGTTAAGAGCTTCTGTATAAATTCTAATACTATATATATTAGTATCACACTTATTTATTAAATACTCTTTACCTCCTTTAACATATCTTCTACATCCTACATATATATTATCACCCATTTTTATTCTAGTTGATAATTTACGTATTGCTGATACTACACCATCAAGATATACTTTAACAATATACTCTACATTACCATCAACTATTTGTGAATAACAAACGATAGCAATATCATTGTCTATATTATCTTCTAGTTCGAGAACTCTCTGGTTATCTATATATAAACCATGCACATCTATTGATATACCATTTGTAATATCACCTAGATTATTATCAGCAACGGACACATATCCAGAGAACAGTATAGTTCTATTGTCATCTGGATGATAATCAGCGTGATAGTGTAGACATATAGTGTATACATCACCTAGTGATGATAACAAGTCATCAAACTTATAGTCTGAGTTATCAAGCTTAAACTTATTTATAATACCAGTAGCTCCATTACTTACTCTATAATAGAATTCTCCAGTATCTTTAACACTAATAGCAGATCTAATATTCTATTTAATAGTAGACATATTAGATTTAGCGGTCTTCGATTTAAGCTTATATAAAGAGTTGCTATATGGGAATTCGTATGTACCTTGATTAAAGTTTCTTGCTGTCATATCAAAGATACAACTATTATACATATTGAATGTATCGTTGATATAATTAACTTTTGATTTTATAAACTTTATATAGTATGTAGCTTCGGCGGTTTTATCACCAGCTTTAACTACTACTCTAACTTTAGATACTTTATCTTTTATAGCAAAATCTTTATTTGATACAGATATATAATCTTTAACAGTTTGTGCGAATATACCAGGTTGATTAGATCTAACTTGAGTATCATCAATAAATATATCATAATTAAATGATGTCAACTATGATACATACGGTGTAAACTCAAGATATAAACTACCATCCATATTAACCTCTACTGGATTATTCTAATCCTTACTCATAACATTAGTAGAAATCATAATGTTATTTGATACAAGAGTTAATGAAGATTTAATAGTTTTAGTTATATTCTAATCTTGCTTATTAGTAAGGGTTTGTTTTACTGTATATACATCTATCCACTTTGTATCTTCTGTAAATAAATCAGATAATTCTATAGAGTTAGTCTGTTGGTTTGTAGAAGCTACACTTATATCATAAGACTTCTAAATAGTATTACTACTTCCTTGTATAGTTAAATCTAATGTATACTGTCCAATAGTACCAACACTATATTGTAGTTTAATAAATGATGTATTAAGCGTTGTTAACGAAGCAGCAACGTCTTCACATTTCAATATAATATTATTATCAATAACAGAACCGCTCCACTGCCCTTGTCCATATACACCATTACTATCATCATTATAAGATGCTGATATAACGAGTCTACCAGTATGGTTGTTTAATGAATTTGCAATATTTGTATAAGGTATAAAGAATATACTGCTAGATGCGTTTACTGATGTAGCATATACCTTCGTACTACCAACATAAGCTGATATTTCCCAAGGCTTATTATATTTAACAGATATACCTTCAATGTTAACCTACAAACCATCTTCTCCCATATTAATAGTAGAATTTGATTCTTTATTATTAACCTTTATTGTTACTGATAATTCTTCACCTGATGGTACTGTTCCTCCACTGCCACCAGATCCGCCTCCACCATGAAGTGCAAGCCATGATATGTTTCCTTGTGCTATAGAAAGATCATCTTTTAATCTTTCAATAGCAGTATCTACTGATATTACCGATTCGTTAGCTTTAAGCATTTTGGGATTGGTTAGCTACACTCCTTTGGCATCGCTACTCATTAATATCTCCCATTTGCTACGATCGGTATTAAATTTCTTTAAGTTATTCATTATTAAAAGATTAAAGAGTTATTGCATATTCTTTAGGATCGTTTATATTGTAAGCAGCCTTATCAGCTTCTGTAGTTGGTTCACAAGTCATACCAACAACAGTTAGATTTGATATTTGTTTATTCGGATCCCATTTGGCTGTATTCTTATCCTCATTAACATCCCATACTCCATGGATCTATTTAGCTTGTACAAGAACTGTGTCATGGAACACTTTAAACTTAATGTACATTGGATAATGCTATTTTCTATTCTCTGTAGGAGCTGTAGCATTAGATGCTGCCTTAAAGTATGATAACAACCATGGAATTGTATATTCATCACCTGATGGTTGTTCTTTATTAGATACTAACTTATATCCTGTAGCCTATGACATAACATACGTAGGAGCTGTTATTTTGTCTACAAGCTCATATCTAGCATAGTTATTAGATGGATCAATATCCTATTGTCTAGTAACCTAAATTACTGGACGCCTTGATAAAGCGTCATCAACATCTCCCATTATATCTACAACTGGATTAGCTTTATTATCAGATGTAATATAATTCTCTGGAGCGTCATATATAGGTTTACTTAACGTGTAAGTATGTTTATGACCACCAAACACCATCTTTATTCCATGCTTCTTAAACAATCTAGAGAATCTATATTTGCCTTGTGCGTTATATACATTTAAATGAGAACCTTCTCTACCAGCACTACCTTTCATAAACTACCAAGTAACCATTGTGAATGGCATCTCATGCATGTATATAAAAGGTTTAACAGCAAATACGTTCTTATTCATAAGAGCTTCAAACCAACTCTCTATACTTGCGTTAGCTGCATTCGTAAACTAAGCATCAGCTGTACCGATATAAGTCTTACTAGAAGCTTCTGACGTTTCAGAATTTAAACATATAAATCCATATTTACCATACTTAAAATAGTATAGCGAATATAAAGGGTATCTATTGCCATTATATTCAAAAGAATAATCTAAATCTGGGTCAAGTTCAAAAGTAAAATATTTCAACACATTAATATGGTTGAACTTTGATGTAGCATCTTCACCATCTGTAAGTAATGTTGGATTCTCACTACATAGATCGTTATTGCCAATAGTAAACATCTCTGTTTTATTTGGAACATGCATATCTAGTGCGCTATAATAATCTATCCATTCGTTTTCTCTATTACCATTCTAAGCTATATCACCTGTATTAACCAAGAAATCAAAATCTTCCTTAGCTATCATACCAGCAGATCTAACCCATGGTCTATAGTCTAGCCAACTAAATCCTTGTTGATCTGTCTCTTGTATAAATGTAAAGCCATATGTATCTACATGTTCTGATGTTATAACAGTTGTAGTATATATCTTACTCTTATATGAATCATCATTATATCTACCAACTCTAAATTCATATACACCTTCTTCAAATATATTACTTAGGACAACTTTGTGAGTAGTAACCCAAGTACCACTTGGAGTTCTCCATCTTAGTCTATCGTAATGATCTATAAAATGATTTATATTAGCAGTATTTAAACTATCTCCTTTTGTTATAGATCTAACGGTAGCCCATCCAGTATCACCCTGTTTTCTATACTGTAGATATTCATCGTAACAACCAACTGAAACCCAATTAAAACATCTAGATGCAAGTTTGTGATTAGTTGTATCTACAGTTGCCTATATACCAAATGTACATCTTAGACAATTAGGTTTAAATGGATCAAATGAAGTTTTATTAGTAAAGAAGTTCTTACCTTCCCATGAAGCTTTAGGTGCAAATCTTTGCTTAAGACTATCTGGATAATAGTACATTGGAACGTTACCTACAAACTATGTCTATGTATTCATATTTATATATGTCCATAAAGACTTAGTCTTTCTTGCACCATATGCTTTATTGCCCTGCTTTGCAGGCTCAAGCATAAACCACCTTATATATACACAATCTTTAGCATTATCTGTGCTATTAACCTAGAATGTAGCATCGCCCTCATATACAGAACCTGAACCGAATCCACAGCTATCAATATAACCTTGATATGTAAAGTTCTTATTCCATGGAGACTTTAGCTCTCCCTTGTCAAGAGGATTACCTTGTTGATCGTATACCCAATTATTTTCAATATCACCAACACATAAGTAGAAGCTTGAAGCATCTTGACTAAATCCTATTGGATTATCACCATCCATCCATATCTGATCATATGAATTAACTTCTATAAATGCACTCTTGGTAGTATTACATCTCTGTCCACGTATTAAATATGTAGAACCAGCTTTTATAATACCATCAAGTTTAAGAGTCTTCCATTTAAAACCATTATGACCATTACCATATAGAGTGCCATCTGTATATAATAACATTAAACCATTTAAGTTAATATCACTATTTGAACCATTTGCAAGCTCTATAAAGCTATGACTACATATCTAGTTATCATTGTTTACACCTCCACAATATACTTCGTTTATACATAACAAATGATCAACATATACTTTCCATGCAGGATCAACATTACCAACCTTTGTAGTCTAAGCAATCTTTTTTCTTACAGTTATTTTTCCGCTCTGATCAACTTGTACATTATAAGCAGAATCTCCATCAGTAAATGTAAGATGATCAAGATGTGTAGCATATAAATCATCTACAGATATACCACTACCTGATCCTCCAGAAGACTATTCACTCCCTACTACATTAAACTTACCATCTTTATACAGAACTACTTTCTTTCTATCTGTATAATACAGAAGTTCACCATCTATAAGATTCTACCTATTCTTACTAAAGTTAATAGCTGTATCCATCTTTATGGATATATGATTAACTGTAGGTTCTACGCCAGTTGTATTTGGCTGTGTAGGATCTATGTTAGTAGGAGTTTCTTCTGTTATCTCAGTAGGTCTAATAGGATCCGCTGTACGCATAATCATCTGCCTTGCACTGGAGCTAGAATCTCCAGCTACAATACCATTAAGGATCATCTTATTTATAGTACCCATATTTGAGTATATATCCTTAATAGCCTCTTTAATCTTTAATAACTCATCTGAGTTAGAGCTATCTAAATGTACACCATCGCTGGTGTCTAGCCATAATACATCTTTTGTACTTGGCTCAACTTCGCCAACATATAAAACATTACTTATATTAAAATTGTTTATAATGCTGCGTAATTCTTTTATAGAAGTGGAATTATGTTCTATACCTGCAGTATTAGCTTCTATAAGTCTACGTGCGTCATTTATAATATTATCTTTACCATCTATGTAGTTCTTAAGTCTATCTATCTACGCTTTAAGATCAACATAATCAATAGGAGGTAAATTACTACCACCTCCGCCATTATGACCACCAGAACTAAATCCACCTTTTAATAATATCTTTCTTATGGAATTAGCATCTAATAGATCTCCTTCTTCAAATACTTGTCTAGTAATACTATCGCTATCACTAAACATAATAACTTTAGGAGTCTTTGGATTAAACACATTTTCCACAAGTCTGGAACCAAAAAGTTTTGATTTTTTCATGTGCTATAATTTATATAATCATACAAACAAGGAAAGGGAACTACACATTTTGTGTAATCCCCTTACCGTCGGAATTTTGCCAGTACCACGCTCGACGCCATTCCGCATAGCTTTGTCACGCGTTACTCAGCTATCTCAGACTCGCTTGCGGAGTCAGCCGCTGCCATAGTAGCCTCATCAGTAGTACTCTCAACGTCTTGAGTCTTCTCTGTCTCAGCATCAGGTGCGCTCAATTTCTCATCGCTGGAACCATAACCACCTTCACCACGTTCTGTATCACTAAGCTCTGCTACTTCTGTAATTGTAACTTCTGGAATAGGCATGATAATTAGCTGAGCAAATCTCTCACCAACCTTATATACAGCTGGAGCTGCGTCAGTTGTAACATGCATCTTAGCAGTAATCTCACCACGATAGCCAGAATCAATTACACCTACAGCATTAGTCAAAAACATAGACTTCTTAGAAATAGAAGAACGAGGGAACACTAAACCAACATGGCCTTCTGGAATTTCTACAGCTAGACCGCAATGGTATACAACAACAGTTTGACCACAATCATTTGGCTCAAGTGTAATATCTGTTGCTGTCAAGTCAAGTCCTGCGTCACCTTTGTGTGCGCGTATAGGCAATACAGCCTTATCATTCAATCTTTTAATTTTTAGTTCCATTCGTATTAATTTTATTGTTTAAGTTAATTGTTATCCCACTAGGACTCGAACCCAGACTAAGAGGGTTAGAGCCTCCTGTGCTAGCCATTACACCATAGGACAAAAACATGACGCCCCAGTAGGAGTCGAACCCACCCTGTCATCTTCAAAGGATACGCGGTTTTAGAGACCGCCAGTGCCACCGTACACCATGGAGCGTAATGTGCAGATTTTATAGATGCTGCACCATCTTGTATGAATAAATTTTTTATCTATGTTAGAATATTTATTGATTAATTCATTTACTTTGATATAAATGCAAAGCAGATAATTTTAATTAAATTCTAATTAATTTATTTATGAAAATAAAATGTTTAAAATTATGAAAATCGTAGTTACGGGAGCAGGAATCGAACCTGCGATCTTTAGGTTATGAGCCTAATGAGTTACCTCTTCTCCATCCCGCGATATTAGCTCTTTGATAGAGCTTATGAAAATTAATTTTATAGTCAACCCATCTTCACAGCGTGGGAATCTGTTAAATTTAGCCAATAGACTCGCTTTTGGCACAATCGCAGCTACAATTAGCTTCTTCATTACTCTTATTACGCTCTTCGATCTGAGTTTTGATATAGTTAGCAATAGCGTCATTTCTGAATGTTACAATTTCGGCAGTATCTTTACCTCTGCGGAATGTAAAAACAATATCATTTTTCTTAATATTGTATACCTTGCCATTCATTGACACATCCATATCCTCTTGTGCTACAAATGTATCACCCATTGATAACCATACCGAAGGAATTATTGCACATTCAAATAATCCATTATTTTCTGTAATGTTATAAATAGCGCCTCTAATTTCAATAGCTTTCTTCATAATTACTTGTTTTTACGTGTAATCCAATTCCAGAACCTTTTAATTAAAGAAGACTTTCTAACAACAACTTCACCGTTCTCAACTCTAGCTACTTCATTCTTACCGAGCTCGATTGGTGTAGACTTACAGATCTCAATACCGTCATTAGTAATGTTGATTGTATTGCCAACAGCTAACACAGTATCTAACATATCCTGGATAGCATCATGTGCCATAATTGCTACATATAAATCAAACATGTGCTTATCAAGTGGAGCACCATTCTTAACATTGCCTTCAATAGTAGCAACAATAATATCATCAAACGTCTCGCACTTTGAGAGATCGATATTATATTTAGCGTAATCTTTACTTGTGTACTTCATTTTGTAGTATATTCTTTTTGTTTATTATCCTTATATCTTCGTTTAAGCTTAAATTTAAATAGCTTATTAAAAAGTATATCACTTGTATCTTCTGACTTCATTATTTGTTCAGTCTATTTAAATACATGCTGACAAACTTTCTTTACAATATCTAGATCATATCCAGTTTCTTTTGATACTTCTCTAGAGATAGAATCTATATCTATCATTTACAAACAGCTACTATATCGTAGTAATGAACTAACTTACTGTCTTTAAGTAAATCAAAATACTCACCCCTCATGTTTCTAACAAGAACAACATCGCCAATATTTATTTCGTATGGCATATTGTCTTTGTGTTCTAGAGAAAGCGGAGTCTTAATTACTACAGCTTTACGAAAATCGGATTCTACTTCCTTTACCTCAGTCTCAACCTTATCAAAGTCTACAGCTTCTACACCGTTCTTGTCTTTCTTTGCAGGCATATCATCGACTGGTTTACTAAACTCTTTCTTTACTTTGATCGGGTCCAACAGTTTAACTAAGAATGCATCTGTAAAATTATATTCAATCTTACTAGCAATACTTTCTGCTAACTGTGACTGATCAATTAACTTACTATCTTCCATTACTTCTTCAACTCTTTAAGATGATTTAAAGCCTTAATAAGATTCTTCAAAACTGTGCCTTTTTCAACCTTTAAACAAGCTGGCTTGTCATCAAAATCACGATCAAGGTTATCAAGTTCCTCGTTGTATCTTTCAAGCATAATATCAATCTCGTCAAATACGTTCTTAAACGGAGCTTCGCTCTTTTTGTAAGTAACCTCTTCAAGATAACCATTCTTTACTAACTCTTGTGCATATACAGAGTCAATCTTGAATGTAGCACTAAAAGAGAACTTTGAATCGCCAGCCTCTGTTTTATCTACAGAGCTATCACCATCTGTAAAAACATAGAACTTGCCATCTTCTGATAGAGTCAATTTATCTCCGATTTGAAGATTGAAAAATGGCTCGATTACTTTTAATTCCTTTGTCATATTGCGTATATTTTTGTGAAATTACGACTGCGTAACGTAAACCTAGCTAAAATTGGTTGCAAAATTGAAATATTTTTGCTATTTGCAACTTTTGAAGACATAATATCGTTATGGGGGATATAGGGGGTAGGGTGGGTGTGATATATATAATATAAACTATATACAAACTATGAAAAATATAGATATATACGAAACAATGTACAATGCAGATATAGCAGTATGTAATAAGAAATGTACTGATAAAGATATAATAAATAACTTCTTAACATCTGATGATAAAGAGATAACAGAAGAATATTTATCTGTAAGTCCTACTCTAAGTGCATATTCTTTTAGAGCTATAAATAAACATAATAGACATACTACATTTGTAGTAAGAATATTGAAAGTATTTGGTAATACTAAATTAGAAAAAGATGCTGATCTAATAAATACTATAGCTCATGAAGCTATGCATATATTACTAGATACATTTGACAAGATGGATGAGGTAGTTAGTGTACATGTACAAGAACCTTATGCTTACTACATTGGATGGATAAGTGAGTGTATATATAAATCATACAAGAAATGAATACTATAGAGTTAAATGCAATATTATACTATGCTGACTATTTATCTCTACGATCTATAAGTACTCCTGTAACTGATAATTGTAAGTATTACTTCATTCATAATACTCCTATAAATTCTGCTTATATAGTAGATCTAATGCCATTCTATGACGAGAATAATCAGTTCTATAAACAAGCAGAGAATGAGTTTACTCAGATTAAGAATAAGTTTGGAGAAGCTGGTGTGATGTCTTTCTTAGAGAATATATCAGAGTTAAGAGCTTGTGGTACAGTAGGAGCTAAGCAAATGCTTAAGTGTATACATAGATACAGTACAACGATAGATAGAAAGAAAGCCTTCTCTAGGTATTACAGATGGCTCGATAAATAGAAATACATACAATTCGTAGAAGACGAGAATGGAGATAAGATAGGAAAAGAGTGCTCAAGATATATAGCACACTCTGAAAGGATGCTTGGAAAACAAATCATTTATCAGAGCCCTGAGATGGCTTGAAAAAGAACAAAGATATAGACTTAAAAATGGACTGTACAACAAAAGAAACGATGTTTAAAGACATAGTTAATTGTATGTATAAAACATACGAAAAGAAGAATAAAGACTATGGAAATAACTTTGACACACTATGTGATAAGTTTGGATTAGTAGCAGCAGCTATACCATTAAATAACAAAGTTGAACGTATAAATAGCCTAATTAAGAATAACAAAAGCTATGTAAATGAATCTATAGAAGACTCTCTTTTAGACTTAGCTAACTATGCGATAATGACTTTAATTTATCTTAAGAACAATGGGAAAAATAAGCAAATACAGCAATCTATACAGAAATAATACTCTAGAAAGACGCGTAAATAGTAAAGGAATACTAGAGAAATATACACTAAAAGAAGTACAAGATTTAGTAGATAAACTCGGTACCGAGAAAGACGAAAATGGTCATATAAAAGATCAAGAAGGATTCAATAATGCATCATACATACTTATGCAGATGTATAACGATTCTAAGTATAGTAAAGAAAAAGAAAACTTTATAAAGGAATTAAATGATAGATTACGTGTGGACAAAGAAGAAGTTGGAAGATCTCTTGAGGAGCTAGATAAAGGAATTCTGCAAGAGAAAACCACAGAAACCAATACTGTTAGTGAATCAGAAGGAGTACGATTATCTACAGAAAATAGGGTTGATAAAGAACAGGAATCTAGTGACAGAACCACAAAGTCATACAACGTAAACGATAATAAAGACGAATACGTAGAGTATAAGGAGAGCTAACTATGCCAAAGAAAAAAGTATAGAATTATTACCTAAAGTTCACAGATTACATAGAAGTAATATATGCTGCATATAAGAAGCCTGAAAAAGACTGGGTTCCTTGTACAGATGAAGAGGCACAATAGATTGTTAAATTAAACGCTGAGGCGTACATGATATATAAACAAGCATATGAAGCTAATAGAAAACAAAATAGAAAAGTTAGAGCAAAAGCATGATCTGCTTGGCATCTATGAACAAATAGAGATAGCTGGCCGCACAGCATATAAGTCTTTAGATAAGATAGAATACGATGAGAATGGAAGATCTAAAACAGCTAAGGCGTTCGTAGATAAGATGATAGAACTAGGTCATGGATCTCCGCTTGAACACGGTACAGTATATTTGACATTCCCATTTGGTCGTGGAGCTGATATGATGTACGGATTGTTAAGATATACATCAGTTAAGAAAGATCCAAGTATATTGGATTCTCCAGTTTACGTAACTACAAATTATAGAGTTCTATTAGAGAATAATTTACTTGATGATCTAGAATTTATATGCGAACCTACAGAATTCCATGAAAAACGCACAACATTTAGATTAACATGCGCCAGAGTGCAAGCTGATTCATTTGTAAGACATAGAGTATTCTCATTCCTAATGGAATCTACAAGATATTGTAACTATAGTGATGGTAAATTTGATGGTAAAATAACAGTAATAAACCCAGTCGAATGGAACAATTTTAGTGCAGTACAACAGAATTTATTCTTTGGCGCATGGAATCATTCCGAAGATAACTATATGACATTAATTAAGACTGGAGTTAAACCTGAAGATGCTAGAGATGTACTTCCACTGCAACTTAAAACAGAACTCATAATGACAGGTACAGAATCACAATGGAAACAATTCTTTAAGTTAAGAATATCAGAACACGCACATCCTGACGCAAAGTATATAGCAGAACAAATAAAAGAACAACTATGAAAAATATAATTAAAGCTCAGTCTCAACTATTTCATTGGGTGACTTAGAGTAGTAGATTAAGACATATCAAATATGGATTCTATGCTGGTCTATGTGGGACAATTCTTGCTGCTATTGGTGCTGGATTAGTTACAGTATATAAAGATAAACAGCATGATAATGAAATTGATTGGTTAGATGTATCAGCAACTATTATAGGAGGCATGTTTGGACAAGCCGCACAGTTACTGTTAGTATTTATGATGTATAAAATAATTAAGTAATATGAATATAGCTAAGATAGTAGATATAGCTCGTAAATTGAGCGATGAACAAGTAGATTTACTTAAAGAAATCTTTACAAAAGGTAAGTATAACACATACAGTCTGTTAGGAAAATTCTTGACACTTGTAGCAGCTGGAGCTCTATATAAGTGCGCAATAGACACATACAATACAGATGTGCTAAACTCTATAGCATATGCTATTCTAGGTACACACCTAGTATTTAAACACTACATAGTAGTAGCATTAACTGCTTTAAGCTTCTCATTTAGCACTAAGAGAGACATAAAACAGTGTACTGAAGAAATAAATAAGATTACAGAGATAGTAAAAGGATAATATAAACCCAGGGTGATTAATTTCATTCTGGGTTTTATTTTATCTATATGGGGGATCTTTTCTTTCTTTATATATTTCTTTCTTTTGATGGGGCTATATACTGTCTTATTCTATTTAATCTCTATATAATCTATACTAATCTCTTTATCTTGCTACTTCTTTTCTCTATCAGAGTAAACTAGTTTGCGATGATTGAGATCCTCTATTGGAGTAGATTTATAACAGCCAATATTCTCTATTTTAGCTGGATTTATGCATAACGTTACGACAATTTGTACTGTTATCTGTGTATGACGCATTTTAAGCCTTTCTAAGACCTTAAAATTACTCGGGTGGATAAGTTATCCAGCCAATGTATTATAAGTCGTTAGAGAGCCTGCAAATAGCCTTAAATCGAATGTAGGATATTTCTCTCATAAAAATATTTTTTATTTTTTATTTCAAATGTGTTTTATACGTACAGAAATGCGATACTAAAATTTTTTATTTTTACTATGTGTGCATGAAAACTCGGAACAAATATTTATGAAAATTTTTTACAATTTAAATATTAGTTGCATGTGTACAAATGCGAAACAGCAAATAATCACTCCCCTCTATCTTTTATCGGAGGGAAACACCCCCTACGTGTTTATGCACGTTTGTCAAAATTCTTTACACTTACAATTATGAAAAAGAAACAAGGAAAAGCATTAGTTACAGCGGTAGAGATACCCGACGCACTAGCAGACTACAATGAGGCAAACGACGTTGTGCGCGCTCGTATCGTCTTTACCTTTAACTCTCCAATAGAGAGTAGTGAGGATGATATTACATCCATGCTAGCAGCGAGGTCAGGCAATCAAACCTATTCGGTTATAATAGATATAACTGATATGGGCGCAAATGAGTCAGCCGCCTTGAAAGCTGCAAAGGCAGCTATTGAGGGCAAGCAAGCTACTTTTACGGTATTTAGTTGGGACATTTCCGAGTTAAACGACTACGGCGAAACAAGTGTTAACAATGGTGAAAGAGAATACTCTTCACTTTCTGACCCTTATATCGGTAGTAACGTTGACGAAGAAAGCAGCCGTACAAGGATGGTTAACCGACTTGCCCGTGACATTGAGAGCGGAGCACTTGAATTTGGCAGTATCTCACACGATGAAAAGTCACAGCGGGGCAACTCTTCAAGGCGTATGCGCTAAAACAAAACTCATCGACTACTTCGGTAGTCGGTGGGTTAATATATGGCTTTTTACACATTAAATCAAATCCTTGACATAGGAACATTACATAGATTATCCTATATTTCTATATTCATAATACAAAAAAGATGTAGAATATGCATTCTCATACAAGAGAATGTCAATTAAAGGGTAGCAACCTTAATTCTTGGTGAAGGCAAACCACGGGTACGTATTAATACGTATAGCTATCCACATATTATTCATGTTTGCACCATGATAATATGGATAGGGCATTAATGGTGCTAACATTAATGCAAAATTGCGTTTTCATGCATGTCGCGAAATGCAAGGAAATACAGCGATTAGATTCGGACAGGAGGAAGTACACAAATGTTTGAACCCTTTTAACAAATCCCGTACTTGGGGGTGCGGTAGTGCAAATACCGCACTTATAGTTTAATGCTACAATAGTAGCTGTTGGGCGCTCATCTGTAACGGAGAAACGTATGTTAATACAACATGCGGCTGGTTCGACTCCAGGAGCGCCTTCTATTTTAACAATTAAAACAACAAAACTATGGTAAAGTTATTAAACGTATTAGGAAGTGAGAAAGCGGTTTATTCATTTATCTCTTTCTGTCTAGGTATGCTAGCAATAGTATTACTATTTAGGTGTGCTAATCTCCACGTAGTAGATGATAATGATTTTGAGAGAATACAACTACAAAAACGTACTCAAGATCTAAATCATAAGTACTATAACTATTACAAAGCTACAGAATCTCTGTTAGACAGCGTAATGGAGGAAGATGATCCAGTTCTTGAGACTGATTGTGGTTCTAATTATTTAGACGCCTATAGAGCAGTGACGAATGTATTAGATGAAAAAGCAATTAATCACTAGTTAAAAAGAAAAGCAATACAAAATATACACTAGTTTGCATAGTAACCCTATGGACTAGTGTATTTCCAAGTCGTTGAGGACGCCAATTCTTATCTTAGTAGGAACACGACTACTACTAAGTTCTTTGTGGCGTAAAACGCATGTTCTGTTCTATTTTACAATAAAAGACTTTGGACTAGGAGTCTCTGTAATTTATTACAGTTCTACAATAGTCCCCCTTTTGTTGTCAGCCCCTGTGTGAATAATAGTAACACTTATAGGAACTGTCTGGAGTGTCCACGAAAGTGGAAATATGTGCATTAAATAAAATCCTAGCACAAAGGTAATCTTATGAATGATTTCTTAGTATTTAAAACATTCTATGGAAAAGTAGCTATTAGGAAGTCAACTATCACCTCAGTCTATGAAGATGATGATGATGATGAAGACATTGTTCACATCGAAACAGATGACGGTAGTGATTTTGAAACGAATGAGTCCTTTGATTCTATAATCTCTAAACTATAACAGATATGGAGAAAGTAGATTATTCAGAATTCTTGAAGTATGCAGATATTGCAGCTAGAAAGAAACATCATTCATCGGCGAAACACCAAGTAATCAATCACGTTTATGATCCAGAAAAAGACAAATATGTCAAGGTTAAGCGTTTCAAAGCGAAGACAACTATGTCAAGAAAAGAAGAGCGAAAGTTCTTTGGACATGGATTCAGTTACAAGGGAAAGAAGAAATTCTCAACAGCTGGAGACTACACATTGTTCTTTGACAAGAACGATCAACTTTCAGACATACTTCCACTTGACGAAGTATCAGCTAGATTTCTAGCAGAGCATCGTGGACGACCAATAGGATTGTTAGATGGAGCAGAGTAGGTTAAGCTATCCAGACTGTGTATTGTTAAAGAAATTAGGCTATAAAGGAGAAACTAATGGTTATTACATTAGTAAAGTTCCCGTAGTTCCATCTTCAACAAGCAGCTGGAATGAAAAATGTTCACAATTTGTTGCTATGCCAACATCACACCAAGCTATTGAATTTTTATTCAAGCGTAAAGGTACAGTTGTTCTAATGAATTATGATGTCGACAAAGAAGAAAAGATTGTGTTTAAGCCAATTATTTGTATGACGCGTAATAGGAGGATAGTTTATAAATATGTACTAGAATCCTTTGAATCTCTCGAAGCTGCATATGCAGTTGCTGTAAAACAGATTTTGAAATCGTTTAGTAGTATGTAATATGAATCAGACTATTTATATAAGAACTCAAGAAGGTACAAAGTTATTTGATACAACTTCTAGGGTTTTTAACAGAATCTTTAATATTTGGTCAAAGGTAACTTTTACAAGAGAAGAAGCTAGGATCTTTGAAGGCAACAAATTCATAATAAACGAAATTAATGAGCTAATTTTAGATTATCAGTTTAGCCTATGTAAGGCAATTCAAGATTATTCAAAAATATGGTTTGAAACAGACGAAAATAATCAAAGATACGTTCAATATATTGAATTATTCGTCTATTTTGATAACGTAGATTTGAAAAATCGAGAAAAATTCATCTACAGGCAGATTATATATATGTGTAGAATTATTGCAGCTATAGAATCATTTAAGTATTCCAAAACAGGAAGACTTAGAACAAACTTAAATATGTTCACAGATTCTTATACAGTAACTACAAATATATATTTGTCAATAGAAGAAACTTCTAAGATGAAAACAAGCAAAGGATTAAGATACAATGTAAATACAGTAATAGATATATACAAAGCAAACTCTAAAGATGCTTTGACAAACTATTCTACTGTATTATATTGGGCGCCTTCTAATTTAGCTTATTATTACGCCAAAATATCTCTTAAAACTTCTTATAAAATAGAAGACGTAAAGAGAAGGATGGCCAATGTTAGCATTCAACGTAAACATGCTAGAAAGATTCTTAAACAAATAAAAGCAAGTATGAGTGCTTAGTCTCATGCAAAACAACTAATAATTAAAGTCATTATCAAAATGAACATTTTAAAGAACACAAAAAACGGTTTAGTAGTAGTAACAATCGCAGCTATTTCTGACAGATTAGCAGAAAAATTTGAGAACTGTAGTTCTTATAAGAACAAAGCCATCTTAAAAGAGTGTCCATCATTCGACAAGTTTGAAATCAAGGATAATCCTTGCTATAAAGAAGGCTTTAAGAAAGCTGTGGTAGTTACATCTCTAGAGATCAAACCAACAGATATTGACGAGATTTCGGAATTAGCAAAAATGCAAGAAAATGCTGTAGAGACAATTCTTAGAAGAGAGTCTTCTTATATAGTACTTGCTGGCATTACTGCCGATATAACTGGTCAATTACTCAAGATGAGTGATATAAACAAGGCAATATATGGTTCGGAAACAGAAGAAAACTAAAGTCCATATACAAAATCAACAGTTTCAGCAGCGAAAAGACAAAGTCGCTGTTGATTCTGTTGGTAATCCAAGGTTTAGATTATTCTTTAAATCTGGAGGAGCTAGTATTCTTATAGCTAAAGATTTAACTAGAAATGAGATAACTATTCTGACTACAGAGTTTAGAGATAATCTAAAAAACTATAACTCTAAGTTAGAAGGTGTTTGGTTAATAGTTAAATAATTACTATGATGGATAAAGTTGCTGTATGGAAGTCTTCAATTAAAGGCTTTGGTGTTTATAAAGTTATAGAGACTAATATTATTTTCAATAAAGATGTAGCTAAGGCTATAGAAGATAATAAGTCTTTAGAACGATCCTTAAAATACGTCTTGGAAAAGTACAAAGCATCAGATCATGATAATGTGTATTGCATTTCTAGTCTTATGTATAAATGGAGTGGGCAAGGTTCTATTTTTAAGCTTAATGGAGCTAGAATAGTAACTGCGAAAACTCAAAAATACCTCCAAGATACTATTTTTGTTATAGAGAGGCAGAAAGAAGCTGCAGAATCTATAATAAAAATATTAGAAGCAAGTGTTAGTGTTAAGTCTGACACAAGTAAATAAAACTCTAAAATTATCAAAATGGGAGTACCAAGTTATAATAGTGATAACAATAACAACATGTTTGAAAACATAATTATCATATTGTTTGTGTTATTGCTTATGTTAGGAGTAGCTACAAAATGTAGTGCTCAAAAAATACAGCAAAAAGCTGTATATGATACAGTTATGTGTGATCAATCATGTATTCAGAAGTATGTACAAGTGCCTAACGAAAAAACAGGTAAGGTGCATATCTTTGCTGTGTACAAAGATCCTAAACATAACTTGAACGAACTCATCAATGTGTCACAAAGTACGTTTGATTATATACAAACATGTAAAACCTATGGGATTCCTGCCCAACTAGGTATCAAACTACGTAATGGCGCAATAAGCGGTATTATTAGGATAAAAACTATAATAACTGTAAAACGATGAAACGACCCTTCAAGAAAGGCGACGTGGTTGTTGATAAAAGCAATCGCGCCGCTATTATAGTACCAATGCTTGTAACAAGTATATACGGAGATACGTTTGAATGTATATCAGCGCATGGTGTATATCTGAAATACAAGATAAGAGATTTTGAAAAGAAAGACATTTATACATTAAAAATATCAGAAGAAGAATTTGACCGAATTAAAAGAGGTGACTATATCTTAAAACATAAACTTATTCCGGCATGGGAGTGGTTAAAAGTGTTATTTGATATTGGTAAAGCTAACATTGTTAAACTATACACTAAAAGTGGTAGGCGTATTTATGTAGAATTAGCTGACGTTCAGAAAGTAACAGCCGAAAAGGTAATAAAAGAAAGCGCAAACGGAACGCTAATTAAAAGAATATTCTACATCAGATACATGATAAACAAGAAATTATTCGGTGAAAACGCCTAAACCTGGTCAGTTTTGCACAATAGGCAACATTGTATATAGAGCCTATAAAGCAAAGAATGGCTGTGAAGGGTGCGCTTTCGATAATCCATTTAGTTGTCTAGGTATTATAGATGGTAAGACTGGTAAGGCTAAAATGGATTGTAGATACAAATGTATAATTTTCAAGAAGGTATAAACTATAGTGTGGAGTGTTAGTATTAAACTAACGCCCCACATGTACATCTAATGTAACCTACAACCTCAAAGGCCACGAGGAGGTACGGCTGGTCCCAAGTCCAGAATGAAAGATACAGAGGGGATGTACATTTAAGCGTGTGCTTATCAAGAGCGCGAAGCTAAGTATCGAATACTTCACACGCTACACATACCAATTCACTTTTTTGTTGTAATTTAAATTGTTAATATTTATTTAGTTTAGTTAATGTTCATCTTAGTTGTTGTGAAACAACGTTCTTAGAATTACATCACTAATAGATAATAGCGATTATCGTCTATGCACTTACTTGTGAAAGTGAGTGTATATTTGATCTTATAGCTCAGCTGGTAGAGCACAACACTTTTAATGTTGGGGTCATGGGTTCGAGTCCCATTGAGATCACGCCATGTTAGAGGCAACAATTTATAAATTCGCTTTGAATACATACAGTCTGTGAAGATAGTATGTATTATGGTCTCATCGTCTAATGGTTAGGACACAAGATTTTCATTCTTGCAATTGGAGTTCGATTCTCCATGAGACTACTAAAAGTTTTTTCCAAGTTCTTTAAAAACTGGACAATTAATTTATGTTAAATCCAATAAACATTATCAAAATGGAAAAATGGATTAAGGGGATTATGACAGTAGTAACAATACTGTTTGTAGCTTTCCTCGGCTATAGCCTAACAAGCTGCAATCATGTGAGTGAACAACAAAAGTTTAAACGGTCAGATTCGACGTTTGTTGTAGGGCTCATTCAAGAGTATCACAACCCAAAGATTTCTAACGAGGATGATGCCGTCTTGGTACAGAATCAACTACTTTCTGAAAGAGAGTATGAAACTCTATTTGTAAATTTACCGCAAAGTACGCTCAAAGCTATTGTTCATGTATTACAACGACAAAGCAATTCTAAAGCTGTATTTACTATTAAGGATGTATGTCAGGAATACATAGCTAACCGAAAAGTGTATGACAATTTACCAAAGTGCACAGAAGGTGATCCTGAAGATTATGGCGATGATCCGAGTACTGCGTTACCAGATACATTAGGAGGAAAGTAGTATGGATACAAGAGCTATTGTAATCCTGTATGATGGTAACAAAATTCAGGAAAAATCTGTAGTAAAACTTGCTCAACTTCTTCGTAAGGAAGGAGTTACAAGAGAAGAGAATGTTTCAATTTCTATTCTTGATCAAGATGATATTGCTGCTACTTTGGCTAAGTCAAAAGTAGACAATACTATCGTGTTTAAGGAAGTAGTTGAAAAGAGTCCAGTAGAACAGTCTCTTATTTATCTTTCTGGTTTATACGGAAAGAAGATTTGGCAGAATCCAATCTTATTTGGTATTCATCTAGCCAAGAACAGAGAAGTTCTTAACCCTGAAACAAGAACAGCGCTGAGAATCTTATGTAAAGAAGAGGTAAGTGCTGAGTTAGCATTGAAGTATGGTTTTACACTACAACATCTAACAGCTATACAATCTGTTGTAACATTGATCTAAAATGGCAAAACATTACGATGATCATCATAAGGTGATCAGAGAAGAGAGTGAAAGAACTGAGCGGGCTAAACATGTAAATGCTAGGCCATATAAACGCCCAAAGTACAAAACGAAATTCTACGAAGAAGATGTATAAAGTTGAAGGTTGGAGTAGAAACTCACATGGTAACAAAAAAGACTTATTATTTACATCTCTATATAATACAAAAGAAGAAGCAGAAAGCGCTAAAAGAGCTTTAATTAGGCTCTCTAAAGGACATAATTTTGTTCCTGTAGATGCAGAGTGTGTAAAGATGGGTAGGCCAGAATCGGCTATTTTAAAGATTACAAACTACATTGTATGTTAGTAATCTTTTAACATAATATTAATTTTTAAAATCATTATCAAAATGGCAAAAGAAAAAGTAAAAACAGCTACAGAAGTAGCAATAACTGAGGACAACGTAATGGAGCAAATTAAGAGCGGAAACATGCTCAAAGAGTCTAACGTTCAGGCTGCGATCGCTGAGATCGAGAAGCAGAAGGACGAGAAGCAGAAGAAAGACGCTATGGACATGATCTGTGTTGCTAAGTACAACAACATCAAGGCTCTTCTTGAACTTCGTGCACGTCGTCGTGAGGAGAAAGCTACTAAGGCATATTTGTCTGAGACCAAGAAGGTTTTGGATGATGCACTTGCTGGAAAGATTACGCCTACTGATTACAAGAAGAAGCGTGCTGAGCTCAAGGAAACGTGTCGCAAAGAACAACGCGATAGTAATCGTATCCTTGATGAGGAGCTGACCGAGCTACAGAATAGCTTTGAAGGTCGCTACTCGTATTGGTGGGATTAATATCCCTAGAATACACAATTAGTGTTGGGTTAGCCGAGCCATGAGCCAGTCTAATAAGGAAATTGAGGTAGTTCAAACGAAGGTACGAATGGGTACAGAAAAAGAACGCCATTCAGTGAATTAACACTGACACTAGAGCCTTTGAGCCACGTGCAACAAAAACTGCGAGGACACGCTGTATAATATGTCCATTATGATCAAACAATTACAATATGCGAACCATAGAGTCGGTGCTCTTACTAAGGAATCCTCATTGGAGAGGTACGTAAACACTGTATTGTGTATCAAAAACAGATACATGCTAAGTATACAAGAGTCTTGAACCAGCTATATAAAGCATATTTGTAAAGGCCATTACAAGCGTTTTAAGGCGTTTAAACAAGTCGAGTGGATTAGCTACCCATAAGATGCGTTAGAACGTCTTAGAACGCACAGAATGGCTTTATTTAGGATCTTTAGAATTGATCATCTAAAGATTCACTAAGAAAAACTTTATCCGTATGAGGTATACGACCAAGACGTGGGTTCGACTCCCACCAGCTCCACTATTAAAATAAACAAAGGGGCTGTATGGTTTTGATTGGCGTGGAAGTAAATACACCTATTAAGTTAGGAAGGATACTGTATAAATTCAAATGGCAACTTTAATGTTGTTGACTATACTTGCGTAGCGTAAGTAAAAGTCAGGTGGATGCAAGACCTACCAAAGTGGTCTAGATTTGGGGGAGACAGGAAAAATAAAATGAATTTTAATTTAACTTAATTATTAATCCGTTTTTAGACAATTTCGACAACTTTATGTGGGTTCGATTCCCACCTCCTCCACAATTATGAAGACAGGTTATAAAGAGATGCTCCGTAACAGATTACCTGTATACGCAGACATGGCACTAAAATGGTGCCATGTCAAAGAGCTTTGGCTTAATCACGTCTATAATTCTCAAATAAATCTATTTGCAGACAAACAAGATCGTTATAATGCTACTCGCATAGTTCTTGGATTGTCTTCAAAAGAACGTGTATTTAAATTTGAGGATAGTGTAGACTGGAGTTGGATTACTGAAGAAGAAAGAAGTAGGCTCAAACCAGTTATTGGTTGGATCAATTTCTTTAAACATTATTTTCCATTTATTGAAAATACTTGGAAAATTAATCTCTCGCTAGGTAGGACTGAAAAGGAGTTTATCGAAGAACTTTCTTCTAGTTACCTAAGAACTGTTAGCGAACCTACAAGAAGTAAACTGGCAGTATTTATCGTAAATTACTTGAAAAAATGAACAAGTATTTTCCACGTACAAAAAAGGAATATCTTGTTAGCATGGAAGGATATGATTATGTAGTATGGAGTCTTGGTGGGCGTTTTGACGATCATGGATTTTTTAATGTCAGAATACCATCAATATATAGAGATCTTATGAAACAGCAAGATTTTGTAAATCTATTAGGCTGGATTCATGAAAATATTGTAAAAGGTATGAAAGATTTAACGTATATTACATTTGATGTATTGATACGAATATCAACGGGTCTTTTAAACAATTGCGATATTGATAAAGATACAAAAATAAAACTACACGATCTAATTGTTTCTCAATTGAGAGACGAGATGTTCTATCTAGTTAGCAAAAGTTTACCTTTTTAGCTATAGATCATTGGGTTGGTCTATAGCTCCTAATTGTGGTCAAACTATATCCACAATGCGAGTGACACGCTAATAAATAGTTATTTTGTTTTGAAAAATCCACGTATCACCCCAGAGGAAGTGGAGATTATCAAAAGTGCACAAGCTGGTAATATATCAGCGTTCAATAAACTTTTTCATCGTTATAAGGGATTTGTAGATACTATATTGTACTACTATCTTAAAGATAAAGATGAAGCTAAGGATATAACTAACATTGTATTCTTAAAAGTTTATGAGAAACTCTCTCAATTCACAGACTATGACTCTTTTGGAGGATGGCTGAGAATTTTAACCAATCGTACAGCAATTGATTATTTACGTAGTATTAAGAACCACGCGAAACCTGTAGGAGAAGAAAGCGAACGACTATCACTTGCTTCTTCTATATCTTCTGATGAAGATGATCTTGTCAATCGTCTTGCATACGAAAGAATACTCGAAGAATTTGAAAAATTCCCTGCTCATATGAAGCAGATTCTTGAATTATTCTACGTGAACAATATGACAGTTGTACAAATTAGTGAAGCTTTGAGAATCCCCACTGGAACTATTAAGTCGATTTTATCAAGGACTCGTAAGCAAATTAAAAAATCGTTTAAACAAATTTAAAATGGACTTACTTTGGTTTTTCCTTGGAATCCTTATTATCTTGTGTATCGGTCGGTACAATGAGAGTAATAAGTTGTTCTGGGTACTGCTTGTATCATTTGTTGGTAGTTTTGCAGTAGCTACAGTTGTTGTGAAATCTTCACACAGCTCTAAGGAAACTAAGCAAAGAGTCACTCAGGTATGTCCCACACAGGCGCCGAATAACGCATCAGGAATTATTCCTTTGGCAGATGCTATGTTAGGAAGCACAATAAGCGAAGAGCTAAAACCTGTGGGTAAGGATTCAAACATACCTGAATTATCTTTGCAAAGTTTCAATAGTCCGCTAATTAGCAGCGGAATAGTTTACTCACCTTTAAAACCACCACAATTATGTTTACATTTTTCGACACGTCATGACATTACATGACATAACCCAGATTTTTAATAACGCGATATTTCGCAAGTAAATAACTTTTTAAATCATTATCAAAATGAGTAAGAAACAGAAGGCTTCAAAGAAGCCACAGACAAAAGCAGTAGAGAACAATAAGGCAAACAAAGCTCCTCAGGTAGAAGCTCCAAAGGTAGAGACTAAGGAAGAGGAGAAGGTTGAAGAGCCTAAAGTAGAAGAGGTTCAGACACCTGCTAATCCAATGAGTGAATTTACAGAAGAGGTAAAGAAGGCTACAGCACGTGGTCTTGATCCAAATCGCACAGTAGATTTACTTTCGCTTAGTCACAGTTATTTCCATGATACAGATAATGCTGTAAAGCGTTATGGTATTAAGAAGGAAGTAGCTGAGACAATGGATAGGTGTACAGCTATTGGTGTAATGACCATGTTTGCTCAAGAAGTTGCTCTAGCTGATACTCCATGGTCTCGTACAATGCGTCCTGCAGTACTTGAGAACATGGCAGAAGTTGCGAAAGAGATTGGTGTAACAATCAATATCAAGTCATTACCAGCTCCTGATAAGAATGGTAACGTAACTATTACCCAAGAGAACGTGAAAGTCTCTGCGGAAACTAAGAAGAAGTTGAAGGAGGAGAAAGAGATTTTGGACAACGGTCCAGAAGTTGACGTAAATAAGATTGAGAACAAGCTTCAATTGCGCAAGAGTTTGTTGTTCTTCTTGTCAGAGCGTCAGAACTATCTGGAGAACATTCAGAAAGCTATTAGCTTATACGCAGCATATTTGGAGAAAGAGAAAGCCGACGCCACCAAGGGCATGACTCGCATCCAACTATTGCACGGTGTTATTGAGCTAGTAGGAGAAGCTCCTATCGTGATGAACGGTATTGGTTCCTTTCTGTACACCGTTACCTCTACATCTAAGTCTCCAATATCAGCCTTCTGCCATCTTAAGAACACGGTTACAGATCGACAGACTGGAAAGTGCGACTATGACGATCAGTTTATAGCTGATGTTGTACGTGAAATTGTCATTTGGAAGGCAAATCTCAAGAAGGCAGAAACAGAGAAGTCTATTGAGGCTGTAGAGAAGAATCTCGAAGTGCTCAAGAAAGATGAGAAAAAGAATGAAGCAGCTATCAAAGATCAGGAAGAGCGTCTAACTACGCTCAAGCATAATCTTGAAGTATTTGATGTAACAATCAAGTATGTTATCAGTCCTGATGGCGATGTAGTAGAGTCATTCTTGGATAAGTGCAAAGAAAAAGATGCTACAGCAATGAAGATTTTCAAATCATTACGTGAAAGTCTTTATCGTGGTGTAGATCTTACTGGTGTTAAGCAAGACAGCCTCGTTAACAATATGAAGATGCAGGCTGGAGTTATAACCAATTTGTTCCGTGATCCTCTTTGTCAGATGGTTAATTATAAGCCATCAGAGATTCCAGAACTTCAGTTTATGTCTAAGGAAGAGCTAGAAGCAACTGAGAAGGAAGAAGCTAAGACTGAAGAGGTCAAGGAAGGAGAGCCAAAAGAAGCAGAAGAGTCAAAAAACTAGTAGAGGCTACCAAAGAAAAAATTCGCGAAGTTGGTAGTCGAATTAGTAAGGCTTATAAAGCTTTAAAAGGCGAATAAATCTATCAAAGATGAAACGATTAACAACGATTCTTTGCAGCATGGCATTTGCTATTAGTGGCATTTGTCTTGCTGTAAGTAAATCAGAAGCGCCACAGTTACCTGGAAATGCTGTTGCGTTTGCGGATCCAATGCCAAAAGTATCGGCTCCGTTATTTCTTAATCAGAGTAATACTGAAGAGAAAACTAAAAAGGACACGGTGTTTGCACAAGTTATAAAACATGATACAGTCCAAGTAACTAACACAAAACTTAAGTACGTTGTAAAGGTTCGTACTAAGACTAAAGTAGGGAATCCGTATCTCCCAGCTTTTAGTTTAAAAATACCGAAGGGGAGTTGGGAAACCTCCCATGATTCTACAGAAGTAGCATCAAAATAAAAGAACCAAGTGTAATGCCGTGTATTAATCGGTCTCCTACATATTGTAAGCTCTGCGCTTAGTATGTAGGAGTAGCATATTAGTTTCATATAAGATCTCATTAGTCTTAGAAACGAAATAACTTGATCCGAAAATATGTTAGCACTCTCAAAGTGTGAGAAACCCAAAAGATAGGATGGAAGACATTTAAGCGTGAAAAACTTATTTGTATTAGGGTGAGCGTAGTATCAAACCCTATTTGTATTGAAGTGAGAACCGTCTGGAGATGGATATACAAGAAGACGCGTAAGATGTGAGTTGAAAATCACACAAAACTTGATGCCGTATCGGAAATGTATGCTATGATACTTATGTATACAAGAACGTTACACGAGCTGAAACATAATATAGAACCCCGAAGGATATGATACATGGTATGGTCATATGAAGGCAAGGCCAAATCTTATTATATAAAGTATCGACGAAATGCCGAGCTTAGTGTTCCTCTACAACCAAAGTAGAGTATGAAGAAGTGAATAAATGTATGGAGTATAACAATATCGTGAAGAGTAATACTCACGAAGTATACCGTAACTATGCTGACTATGTAAATCCCGACTGTTCGATTCAGTCGCCTTTTGGGCCACCTTAGGGTCCAGGGATGGGGTAAAACGTCTGATATACTACGAAGTACGACCGCCAGGCTTTAGTCGTTTATGCGGGATATAAAAGTAAAATGACCAGCAGGGTAGGGCAGCCCTTGAATGCAGAAATGCTACGCGAAACGAGGCCGCGGACAAAGTCTGATTTAGTGTATAACAGCCCTTTAGGCGGGGTGAAGATATAAGTGTATACATTTGGAGTGTCGATAAAAACGATTCCACTACGCGATGATTACGTGACAATCAAAGGCCGCACTCAGAGGCGATACTGGGAACGAACTTTATTTAGGTAGACCTGATTCTGAACGTCATATTGCCAATGACGATGAAAGATCCGTCAACCTTCTACAGCTACAAGTATTAGTACTTTGCATTATATTTATAATATTGTATAGTCTCTACAGAGTAGTAAGCTGGCATATTATACATGAGTAAGTATTCTAGCTATAGATGAGTATTAAGAAAAGAGAGTTGAGAAAAAATTAATATGTTTAACAAAAATGGATGTCCCCCGATAGATATACCCCTTTCGTTGTAAGAAAGAAATTGAGTCGGAAATCCGAGTGCCAACCGTGACTTTGAAAAATTATGCAGAATAGATAGATTAGGTCATATAGCAGCAACTATATGAAACGTTGAGTCTATAGAGCAATTATCAGTAAACTGATGGGCAGCAACAGAACTTAAGTACGTTCTTGTAATAAGAACAGGGAGTTAGTGACTCATTAGTATATCCTGTCTCGATATACTAAAAAGGATGTTGTGGGTGACAAGGGTAATGATAGGGTTAAATTCCCAAGTATTCGTGCACTTTCTCGAAGAAATGAGAGATTAAAAACAAATGAGGAAGCAAAATCCAATATCAAAAACAGCCGTAGCATCCGTGATCCCCTTGAAGGTGAGATGGTTCGATAATGAAACGTGAACTCCAAGCGTAACAGATACACACGCACGTATCTCTTGAGTACGGAACCTATGGGAGGAGCATAGGGACAACGTCAGAAGTATAACTGGCGATTAAGCAGCAATGCTTATAACGAAGTAAATATACATGGTAATTATTTTTAAGTATGTGGAAAGTACGAGAAGAAATTACCAAAGTTTTTGTGGATTATATATATGTGGAAACTTACATCTGTATCTCAGCACTGTAACCCTCCGCGAATCCTGAATCATCAGAGACTTTGACGGATATAGAATAGTATACTTCACATATTGTTTATTAGAATTAAACAATGAATAAAATAAATCTCGGCACTTGAGTGTGCTACATTCAACATTCAAAGCTTAGGATAGCAATTCTAATGATGAGCTAAGATAATCCTACCGTTGGATTCCCGTTACATGAGTTGAGCTTCATTTAAAGGAATATAGAAGTGTAACAGTTAGAATTGGAAGCGTGCTTCCCATTAGAACAGCAATTGAAGTTTGATTTATTAACAGCATTCAGACCCAGCGAGGCAAGAATGTTTTCTTTTAAAAGCTGTAAATAGCAATAAAATATTATTAATTTCATCGTTGGTTTATCAAAAACGATGTCAAAAAGGATGAAAATTATGGAAACAGTAAAACCATCAGTAGTAGCAAACAATCGTAAATCTCTTTCTATTGTAGGAGCCAATTTTGGCTGCCAGTATTATCGCCCAGAGGCTCGTCAGAACACAGTTGACTTCGACTCTAAGAAGAGTGAAGTAGAGGCTGGAGGTAACGTTGAACTTACCACCAATCGTTCTACAAAGCGCTACATTGTAAAGGGATATGATGTGGTAAGTGTATCTCTTGGTAATGATATTTCTGGTGCTCCAGTAGTATTTATTAACAAGGGTGACAAGGCTAGTGAAGTTGCAATGCCAATTTCTCCAGACTTGTCTAAAGTTGGTCAGGTGTCAGAAGATGCTGTAAGTAAAGCTCTTCGTGGTGACACAAGTATTATCTTCTCTGATGTAGAGAAGTTGGTTAAGCAGTGTAATGCAGCTAACCAGACTGAAATTAATCGTATTGAGCGTCTTAAGGAAGATCTTAACAAAGAGATTCAGGCGCTTAACAATGCGATTGCTAACAATGTTCAGAAGTTTGACTTGTACAAGCGTGAGATGAGCGCAAGTACAGCAGCTGTAGAGCATGTATCTGTAACTATAGCAGAGGACTAAGCATATGGAAAAGCTTGTATCTGATGCAAGCAAACTGTTAATGCAGGTATTAATGACTGATCCCAAGGTGTCTATAAAGATACTTGACAACGAAAATGATGCAGAAAAGTACAAGATTTGTATAATCCAAGATAATGGTACTATTGTTCTTGGAAAAACATCTATACGTTGGTGGAATCAGTTATTAAACTGCCAGGACAAAATTCCATTTGATAGTTTTGCTTTAAAAGTGTGGGACGCATTGGTAGATTTATCAAGCGGCCTTAACAATAAAGCTATCCTTAATGGTTTATCTATTGAGGTAGTTAAAAAGTCAGTTCGTACTAAAGAATATGACTATGTTGTCCATCGGTTGTATGATTGCTGGGCTCATGTGGCACAGAAGAGTGCAGGATTTCAACAGGCTCTGTCTCCCGAGGGAGGCCAGGGTTCGGCCCAAGACTGTCCTGGTTTGGTCCGTATGTCAGAAAAGCCACGTGAAATAGTAATCAATATCAATGGAACTAAAAAAACAATCCCTTTCATAGATAGTAATGGTGATCCCCTGAATATCGGATTAGATTATGGATTTGTTGGTTTTCGTGAAATGTAAGTAATATCTCCGAGGAGATAGAGATGCATCCCGAGGGATAAGTATCTCACTACGAACTTTCAACGAAACCAATGATGATATATGATAACTGATACGAGTTCATTTATTACTTGGTTATTTACGGTTGTCCATACTCCCGAGGGAGTTGAGGCGTGTTCTCCCGAGGGAGACACGTCTCGCGGATCAACTATAAATACTTGGTTCGAATCCAAGCTATGAGCAATTAGGCAAATGATTAAGCTCGAATTCATATTTTAGTTGTTTTTAATTTAAATCAAAATCTAATTATGAATAAGAATAAATCAATAAAGTTGAATTCAGCAGACATCATTAACATCCGTAAGAATCTTGATACTACAATTAGTAAGTATTATAAAATTATTCGTACAGAAAATGTAATGGCTAAGAAGGCTATTGCAGCAGGCCAGGGTTCTGGTTATGACATTAAGAGTTTGTATAATGAAATCACCCAGATGAGTGAGAAGCGTATTATTATTAAGGGTATGCTTATGTATCTTAATATGGGTATTACAGACTTTAACTATGAAGATTTCAAAAAGACGAATAACTATGCAATTTTCGCAGCTGGTGAAGCTAAGGAGTTGATCGCACAGTTGAAGATGATTCCTACTATTAATCCATCTGAGAAGGCTACTAAAGGTAAAAAACATATGGGTAAGACGGAGTCTCTTACGTCTGCAAAGATTGCTTCTCTAATTAAAGAGAATCAGTTGAAAGCAAATAAGTTTGACGCTATGCTCAAAGAGTTTAACGACAATACTAGTATAACATGTACTGATGATATTTCAGATAAGTTCAAACTTGAACTATCTGTATAAAACCAGTACAAGTATATGGTGTATAAGGACCAGCATTAGTGCGACAGTTCGAGGCTGTCTATACTTTCGATTTAAGGCCATTTAGAGGCCATGTAAGGCGTTTTAATATATTTCCAGGACAATTTATCGCAGAGATAAAAATAACGCCTTAGAACGCAAATATTTAAAACATTATCAAAATGGAGAAGAATAAGCAACCAGGATTTATGGATCCTATCGTTATATATAACACAATCAAGAACAATCGCAAAGAATATCTTAAGACCCATTTTAGTAGACGTTCAAAGAAACAACCTTGGTATATGCTTACTAAAGGTAAATGTAAGAACTATGAAGAGCGTACAATGAGTTGGGGTCAGTGTGTAAATAACTTTAAAGTTCCTTCAGAAATAAAAGTAATGAATGAACGTTTAGTTATTAAACGTATGGGAAAAGCTGCGTTTATGGAAAGTGTTGTACAACATAAATTAACGAAATGGATCAGTAAACATCCAGCTCCTTGTGATGAGAAAGACTTATTTAAGAAAGAATTTCTTGATCCTTGGAAAGAAGAGCGAGATAAAGCTCTTGAACGTTTTCGAAACGTCGTAGTTTCAACGTATCACAAACTAAAAGTCTATGGACGATATAGCCAGCACGATGATGGGTATCCAAAATTTATAGGATTTGTTAAAAACAAAACTACAGAATTATTTGGGACAAATGTTACACATCTAGATACAAAGTCTGTTATTTTGGACAGAGCTTGTAAGATTGTAAACATTGAAGCCAAAAAAAATAAGAACCTTATAGGAGGAAGGCTTGAAGATCCAAATGGTAAACAAGGTATAATAATTATACCAAAAATCGCGGCTTAATAACATAGACAGTGCTGGTGGTGACACCCTTCGTCCCACCAACACTTTAAAAAGGACTAGTAGTTCAATTGATTAGAACCCAACACTGATAAGGTTGAAATGTAGGTTTGAATCCTACCTAGTTCACATATTAACTTAGAGTCTTTGAACCATGTTTATACGAAAACTTAAAGTCGTTACATACGATATAGAAATTTTCCCAAACTGTTTTCATTGTACATGTAAAGATACAGAAACACAAGAGTTATTACTTTTTGAAATATCTAATAGAAAGAATCAGCTAACAGAGTTAGTTGATTTTTTCATTTCTAAAGGTATAATATTTTGTGGTTATAATAACAAACATTATGATGACGTGGTATTAAATTATATTATAGATCTTCGTAGACAATTGAGTCGTAGAACCAGTCTAGAAGCGTGCCGTTCATTGTATAAGTTGTCTAAATGTATAATAGAATCAGAAGATGGAGATATAGATAAGTTCAAAAGATGGAAGTATGCAAAGTTATTTCCTTCTATGGACTTATTAACTATGCAATTTAGTTCAAAGTTAAGAGTAGGTCTTAAAGAAATGCAATTAACTATGCACTATAAAAACGTTCAGGAGTATTCAGGTTCGTTTGATTTACCAATTGAAGACTCTGATATTGATGAAATGATTGCATACAATATAAACGATGTTGAATCTACTACAGATCTATTAAATAGGCTTGAAGAAGATGTTAAACTTCGTTTGTATATTGAAGATGAATATGGTATTCCATGTTTGTCATCAGATGGTGTAAAAATTGGAGAATCTATTTTAGCAAAGTTTTACTGCGATAAGACTGGAATTTCTTACAAAGATTTGAAAGAGATGAAAAGTCCTGCAGATGATATTGCTTTGAAAGATGTGATATTTCCATTTATACAATATAAAAATCCGAAATTACAAGACGTTCTCGAAGATATGAAAAAACAAGTAGTAGATTCGCATGAACGCAAAGGCTATGAGAAGAAGTTTGTTCTCTCAAATTTAGGCTATTCTATTGGAGTTGGTGGATTACATTCTATCAATAAACCAGGAATCTTCCATCCTAATGAGAATGAGTATATAGGGCACAGTGATGTGGCGTCTATGTACCCTTCGTTGTTAATTAAATACAACCTTACTCCAAGTCATTTAGGAAAAGAATTTTTGCAGGTCTACACTGAAGTCTATGACGACAGAATTAATGCAAAACATAGTCATAATAAGCTTAAGGATAAGACACTAAAACTTACTCTTAATGCTGTTACAGGTAAAATGCAAGAAGAAACAAGTTGGTTATACGATCCATTTAACGTCTTCCGAATAAGAATCAACGGACAGTTGATCTTACTTATGTTAATAGAACGTTTACTGGAGTTAGGTTGTAGGATTATACAAGCTAACACAGATGGTGTTATGTATATAGCTAAGGAAGAAAATCGTAATAGAATTCAGGAAGCTATTCACGAAGTAGAAGCTATTACACAACTTGTGTTTGAAAGCAACGACTATGAAGCGTTTTATCAGTACGCAATTAATGATTATTTCGGTATCATTAAGGGGTATTCTGAATCTAAGAACCCAGAATTGATAGAAAAGAAAGGTATGTTTATAACAGAGACCAAACTTGGGAAAGGCTTAGCACCAGTCGTTATTCCTAAGGCTGTTATAAACTATTTTCTTACAAACCAACCAGTTAGAGAGTTTATAAAGTCTGATAAAGACATAAAAGACTTTGTGATTGGTCAGCGTGTAGCTAAAAAGTTTGAAGTATATCACGGAAGTGAGAAAGTACAGAGAATTAATAGATTTTACGCATCTACTAACGATTATTATTTGTTCAAGAGAAAATATAATGAAAAATATGGAGATTTTGAATTCTCCTATCAAGGCTATAAGTATAATGTTAAAAAATATACAGATACAAACTTATTAGCTGAATCAGGAGTTACCATCTTGAACACTTATGACGAAGAGCCAATAGAGCATCGTCATATAAACTATCAATACTACATTTCTAAAGCCAACAAAATTATAAGTGAGCTAAAGAGTGTACAGTTGAGTTTGTTTGACGATCAGACTTGTTAACCTAAGAGTATAAAAGTATGATTATTGAATTAAACATAAAACTTCTGGATTATCCAGAAAAACTAAATTTGAATCAATTAGTCTTCCTAAGTATGGTATTGGATAAGAATCAAAAATCTAATAATCAAGACGTCCGCAAAATTGTCAGCCTAATTAGCGACGACGAAATATCATACTTAATCGAACAAGGACTTATTACCTCGATAGAGAGAGGGAATTCAATTACATATCAAGAAACTGATAAGCTTACAGCTTATATCACCCCAGATCGTAGCTATTTTGATCAGTTTTACGATATGTACCCAATTTATGCTATTCGCCCAGATGGTACTAAAGACTATCTTAGGGTAAATAAGAATAAATGCAGAAATCTTTATAACCTATATGTTAGTAAAAGCTATACCCAAGCTGAACATATTAACAACTGTCTAGCTAAGGAACTTGAGAAGAAATCTAAGCTAGGGAAATTAGGATATATGAAGACTATGTGGAGATGGTTACAAGATCATCAGTGGGAAGAAATTGAAGAAGAGATGAAAGATGAACAAGCAACAGTAAACAATACAACATATGGAACAGAACTTATCTAATTTGATACGTCCTATGTCTGTAGTTGCTAATGAAGCTGTTCGTTATATTGCAGGCAGACGAGAACATAAAATAGTCAGTCTAAAAACAAGGTGGAACAAGTTTAATAAACAGTGTATGGGTGGAATAGAACCAAATACTGTTTTAACTGTTGCAGGCATCTCTGGAAGCGGTAAGAGTTCATTTGCGAACTTAATTACCACAGACGTAATTGATTTAAATGAATCAGAAGACATCATAGTTCTTAACTTTTCATTAGAAATGGTTGGTTTTAGGCAGGTTGGAAGAACGTTATCTAATAAGCTTAGGAAAACGACTTCGACACTGTATAGTTCTGAAAAGGACCTGGACGACAATACCTTCAGAATGGTCGTATCGGTTACCAACAAGCTAAAGGAGTACCCTATCTATTTTGTAGATAGTCCAACTACTCCCACGCAAGTTAAAGATATTATAATGCAATTCTATGAAACATATGTGAAAGGTACAAATAAACATTTTATTATTGTATACGATCACGCTCTTCTAACGAAACAAATAGGTTCTGTACTAGAAACTATAAGTGAATTAGAAAGAGTATTCATTCAGGTTAAGAAATTACCTATGACTAGTGTTATACAGCTAGCTCAAATGAATAGAAACATAGAATCTTCTGAGAGAATAAACAATTCGATGAGTCATTATCCTATGAGAAGCGACTTATCATCATCAGACGCGATATTTCAAGCAAGCGATTACGTTTGTGTAATACATAGACCAGAGATTTTGAACATCCAAGAATACGGTCCCAATCATTTGCCTACTTCTAATAAAGTATACATACACATGCTAAAAAATAGAGATGCAGGTAAACCATGTATACTTGAATTCGAGAACGACCTAGCGTTTAATAATCTGATCGAAGTATGATGCGTCATTTTATAACAATTTAAGGCTGAAATTTTATGAAGACATATACTTTTAACACTAGCAATAATAATACCAATAAGTTTTTCACATTTTCTTTTCTCAAGAAGAATAAGCCAACAGACTATTCTAAGATTCTTGATGACATTATTCTTGATAATCTAATGGAGACGAATTCGTATCTCAAGGATTACAAGACTAAGGAAGAAGATGCAAAGATCTTTAATGCTAGTACTGCCTCTCTGAAGGATAACGAGTTTAATGAGGCAGCTATTTTCCTTGCTAATTATGGTAAGATGAATCATCTTCCATTTGAGATTGGTAAGATTTATAAGCTTTCAAACGGCTCATCTATCATCTTCTACGATGATGAGGTTCAGATTGATCGTGATATTTACTCATACAGTAAGTTTAACGATATTAATTTCTTGAACACATTGAGTGCGCCAAAGAAGAAACTTATTATTGACATTTATACAAGTGGTACGAATATCAATATTAAGATAAATAAATAATCTAAAACCTAAGAGTTAATGATTACATTACCTACATCTAAAGTTCCAGCAGTTTCAGTTAATCCACGTTTTTTAATTATCTATGGTCGCCCAAAGTCTGGTAAGACATCAGCTTTGGCACAGTTAGAAAATAATTTAATCATAGACTTAGAAGGTGGTTCTACATTTATTGATGCTATGGCAATACAATGTCGTAGTATTAATGACCTAGGAGAAGCTGCTCAAGCCATTAGAGCTAAGAATAAAGAAGTAGGGCATAATTTCTATAACCATATTACAATAGACAATGCTACCCGTTTAGAGGAGATTTGTTTAAGTTATGCTGCTACTTTGTATCGTCAAAGTCCAGTTGGAAAGAACTGGAAGGGAGATGACGTTCGTACATTACCTAACGGTTCTGGCTATTTCTATATTAGACAGGCAGTGCGTAAGGTAATTGACATGTTTAAAGAGCTTTGTGATGAATTCATATTGGTCGGACATGTTAAAGATGTACAGATTGATAACAACGGAGAAGAGTTGTCAGAAATGGCACTTGACTTAGTTGGAAAGCTCTCTGCAATTGTATGCGGAGAGGCTGATGCGGTAGGTCTTGTTTACCGAAAGGGAAATGAGACTCATATAAGTTTCAAAGGAGGAGATGGTTCTATTAAGGAGGCTCGTGCTCCACACCTAAGAGGACAGGATATAGTCATCGCCAAAGGAAACGATGATGGAAGCATAACAACCTATTGGGATAAGGTTTATAAGGATTAATCCCTATTATTTTAAGAAGTTATAACTCAATAAATAAGAAATTATGTACAATACAAATACAGCTATTACGAATAACGACGAGTTTGTAAGCTCTTATATGCCTGCTGGTATAAATGAAAACGTTTTTCTTAAATCTGTAGAGGCTAAGAAGTCTCCTACTGGTAAGGATTTTCTTGAAATAACATTCGAGAACAAAGAAGGACAAACAGCTCAAATGTCAGAGTGGAAAAATGAAAAGAGCATGTGGATTAAGACCGACGAGGATTTACAGCGTCGTGATAACATGCAGTTTGGTCGTATAATGCAGATTATTAACTGCTATTTCCCTAAGATTGAAGGTGAGTTTAATACTTTCAAAGAGATGATTGATTGGGTACAGAGTACATTGACTCCTATGATAGCAACTAAAAAAGCTTTACGTCTTAAGGTTGTTTATGATAAGAATAACTATACTCAAGTATCTAAGAATGGTATCTTTGTAGAACCTATGGATAAAGTGGAGACAGAGATTAAGAAATTTGCACGTGATAACTTTGAGCGACAAGTAGTCGCAGACGTTGAGACATCAGCGGATCCTCTTGCTACAACTTCAATAGTTGATAGTACTCAGGTATCAGGTGGTGACGACCTGCCATTTTAATGGTAAATAGTCACTGGTGGACAAATCCAACAAGAACAGTTTTGAGGTTCTGTAAAAACCTCACACGGCGCGTACGGTATATATGCATGTTTGCCATAGTTTAGCATATACTGAGTTCGATTCTCAGCGCGTCACAATACCAATGTTCATAGATTATGAGTTACGAAAATTTTAAAAAGTCAATTATAGAGGAAGTTGAATTAACTCGACCTAAACATATACGAAAAGGTCAAGCTATATTTAACTATGTAGACTATAAGTTTGGTCTAGCTCGTAAGATACAATTTGATTATAATGTTGATTGTTTCTATAACGATTTAAAGATAGATGCATTCTTAAAGATTCTCTATAAATTGACACAGTCTAAATCATTACATTGATTTTAAGGTTATTTAGAAGCGATCTGAGGCGTTATAAGGCATTTCTGGTATAATTATATACAAATGCTATTATAACGTCTTAGAACGCTTTAAAATGCCTTACCTAAAGTAAACTGCCTATTGTTTATGTTAGCAGCGGTCTAATCTTCCGCGGGTTAGTTGTTTAATAGGATTCCAATATTCGATTAAATGTAAAATTAAATTATTGGATAATGTCTATAGAATATAGAATAGCAGAAGTTTTATAGAAATTCCTAATTAACTGCGATATAAAACAAATAGAACCGTAGATCGTGTACAGATCTACGTATTTGGGTATTTTGGAACAAGTATAAGTTCGATTCTTATAATACCCACACTAACAAGAACTTATAAGTCAAATGTATAGTACAAAAACAGCAATTACAGTGAGTCTAAAAGACTTACTGTCAATGTTGGACGATCAAAGTATCTATACATACTATCTAGGTAGTATAAAAATAGGGAAACTTATCAACAGTCCATTAAGGAATGATGACAAGAATCCCTCTTTTGCTATATTTCGTGGTAAACAAGGTGGATTGTTCTTCAAAGATCATGGATCTGGAGATGGTGGAAACGCTATAAAATTTATTAAGTTAATCAAAGGAATAAAAACAAGAGAAGAGCTTGAAAGAGAATTACTGAGAATAGTTCGCAAAATGAATCCTAATATGTCTATACGTCAACAGACTTACACCCAAACCGTAAGTAATGTTATGGACATAGGAATTGTTAGACAACCGTTCATAGATATAGATAAAAGATATTGGAAGCAATTTCATATCTCACTTGATACATTAAAGAAATATCAAGTGTTTAGCATTAAATACTTTCTTTGTAATAGAGTCGTCAGAGGAACCTACAAAAAAACTAATCCTATGTATGCATATAAGGTTTATGATCGATTTAAGATATATAGACCTTTAGCATCTAAGTATACTAAATGGCGTACTAATTTGACAAATGAGTATGTTCAGGGGTTAGCCGAGTTGCCTAAGGATGGAGGAAATCTCTTAATTATCACAAAGTCTTTAAAAGATGTTATGTGTTTATATGAGATGGGTTTTAATGCTATAGCAGCTTCAAGTGAAACAACATTTATTCCAGACAATATTCTAAAAAGTCTTAGGAGTAAATGGAAACATATACTTATACTGTATGATAGAGATAAAACTGGAATGGTTGAAGCTCGTAAGTATAGTAAAGAGTATAAATTTGATGCTTTTTTCGTTCATAAGAAGTTTAAAGCAAAAGATATATCTGATGCAGTTAAGCGTAATAGCTTTAATACTGTAAAAGATTGGCTTTCAAAAACATTAAATAAGTATGATTGAAACGTTGATTCTATCTGCTCTATTAGGTATTCTTGGAGGTATGCTTGGGTGTTCTATAGCACTTAAGTCTATGTCTAAGATAATCGAAATGGATACAGGTTACATACGATATATAAAGTCTAAAGATACAGACTTTATAACTGTTACCGACAAAGATAATAAAGCAATTATTGATGCTGGTATAAAGAAAACTATTAACGGCATAGATTATATTAAATGCAGTTATGAAATCTAAAGGGAGAGTAAAGAACGCGACAAAGGTCGATAAGTATGGGCTACATTTCCGTAGTAAACTCGAATGCTATACTTATGAAGCTTTTATGGAAGCTGGAATACCAGTTGAGTATGAGCCAAAGCACTTTACTCTTTTACCAAAGTTCGAGTATAATCAGGAGAAAATACGTGCTATGACATATTTACCAGACTTTATAGGCAATGGTTTTGTCGTAGAATGTAAAGGTCTGATGGGAGATAGTTTTCCATTACGATGGAAACTATTTAAGTACTACTTGAAAAAACATAGAAGTAAAATGAAATGTTATCTTGTGAGAAATCATAAGCAAGTAGATGAAATGATTCAAGAACTTTTAAGTCAAAAGAATTATGGGAAAAGTACAAAAAGAAAGTAAATTTTTAAAGGTTGGTGATAATATATCTTTCAGACGTAATACTGAAGGTATAGAATATGAACTAGAACCATCTACTGTATATAATGTAGAGTATGATGATTATATGGATGAATTAACATTGATTAAGTCTCCTGGTTTACAACTACCTAAGAAAGTTTACGTTAGCGATGATAGTTGCCATTTCATGAATAAGGTGATAAAACACTTTAACAATTCTAAAGATGGTATTACTGGTGTAATGTTATCTGGGCTTAAAGGTTCTGGTAAGACAGTAATGCTAAAGGATATTGCAATAGATTCAAAGCTACCTATTATTTTATTAGATCAGTCACTTCACCCAAGAATACTTACCAAATTATTCAATCAGTTGTCAGATGTAGAAGTCTGTATAATTATGGATGAAATTGATAAGTTTGGTAAGAATTATGATGATTCTTATTTGTTGAAGGTTATGGATGGAATAAACTCATCTGGTAAGAAGCTAATGTTATTCACATGTAATGACGATAGTGCGATTAGTAAATACTTACTTGATAGATGTTCACGTATACGTTACTGGAAAGAGTTTGACGAAATGGATAAAGATCTTATTAAATCTATTATTGAAGATAAATTGAATGACAAGAAAGAGGTTAAACCTGTATTTGATTTTATTCAAAACAGTTTTGGCTGTATTAGCTTTGATAATATTTGTTCATTCATAGATGAAGTTAATGAAAACCCAACTGATACATTTGAAGAGTTGTTTAATGATATGAACTTATCTGTAAAGTAATATGGAAATAAAGATACCGTACTACGAGGATATGACTCGTATGAGTAACTCTAATATAGGCTGGTTTCTTAAAAGGGGTCCAGCCTATTTACATTCTATGCTAACAGGTAAAATTGAAGGCGAAACTGGTAGACAATTATCTCGTGGAACTATGATTCATGAGTACCTGTTACAACCTGAAGAATTCCATAAAGACTATGTAGTCTGGGATAAAAGTAGACCTTCTTCATTACAACAGGAGAAGTTCTGTCAGGAATTTGCACAGAGTGTTGAAATAGAGCCAAATAGAGCCGCTATAAGCGCTTATCGTATGAGCTATAAGGGTTTACCCAAGTCAGATGATTTGGTGCTCTCTAAGGCTATTAAAATGGCTGAGGAGTACTCTGATTATATAGAGTATCTTAAGTCAAACGATAATAGAGAACTCATATCTCCATATGATGCTAGAACGTTAATGGAGATAGCAGAAAATATTCAAAGACATAAACTTGCTTCTAAACTACTTAAGAATGAGTATATAGGACAAGAAGATGAACTACACCATGAATTCCATATAAACTGGAGTATGTGTGGAGTGCAGTGTAAATCATTGATTGATAGTTGTCATTTTGATTTTAAGAACAAAATATGTACTTTAATGGACTTAAAGACAACTGTAAACATAGGTTGTTTTGAAGAGTCTATGAATCATTATGACTACTTAAGACAGTTGTGCTTTTATGAGCATGCTTTAAGATGGTATATTATAAATGTACTTAAAGAAGAACCAAATAATGATTGGACTTTTAAGTATTATATCATCGGTATAGACACAACTGGACGTAATGAGATACGTGTTTTTGAATTTACAGAAAGCCAGATTCATAGTAGACTAGATACTATTATGGATGCTTTAGAAGATATACGCTGGCACCAAGCTAACAATAAGTGGGAACACACTGTTGAGTATTATATTGGTGATGGCGCAGAAAAGTTAAACTTATAAATATAAGAACCTATGAGTCACATTTATAACGTAGAGAACAAATTTGACAATGAGCTAGTAATTAACACTTTTGACAACACTTTGTGTGTTGAAAGTTTTGATGATTCTTTGTGTATTGAAGATTACGATAACCCACAAGATGCTAGTTCTATATGTTAAATAAAAATATACTGTATGTCATTCCTTTAGTAATAAAAACTAAGGGAGTGATTACAGAAAAGATATTATCCAATGCCTATATTAGTAAAGAAGGTTTAAATACTTATCTTTATATTAGATTAACTACTAGTAGTGCTAAGCATAGACATTGGGTATATTTTTCGTTATCCAAAGAAAAAAGCTTCTACGGTTTTATTGATGGATTTTATAAATTCATGATACCTATAAATATTGCCTTATGTGCAAATGTTGTATATAAGTCTGGTATTGGCATGCTGCCCAATAATAGAATTGAAGAATGTTTTGATTTTTGGAGAAAGTAAGTGTAATGAAAAACCCGGGCCGCTCGTGAGAGTAGTCCGGGTTTATTTTTTATATTAATCGTTTTGTTTCATAATTTGATTTACAAAGTACCTATCTTTAGCTTCAGAGCCATATACTTGTTCATAGAAGTTATGATAAGGTAATAGTTTAAATAATGCTTTATTCGTTTTTGACCAACCTTTGTATTCTCCTCTTGAGACAGTAGGATTATACTTATTCTGGGTTTTAGTATTTTGAAAAGTATCATATAGGCTATTAGACATTGATGGGAAATACGTTCGCATAAACGATTCTGTAACGTCGCCCATTTTATCTGTAACACTCGTAGCAGCAGTTGGTGATTTAATGTTGTTAAACATATCTTCTGCTCTATATGGCGTTAAAGACTCCCATTCTAATCTGTGCATTATGTATGCAAGTAGATATAATTCTCTACGTTTATCTTTGTCTGTTTCATTTTTAGCCGAATTAGCAATTATTGAGGCAAAGACAGAAATAATCTTACCTACAGCAATCTCAGTAACAATTTGCTTTGTTGCATAGTTGATATATCTGCTTTCCATATAGTCTTTTAAAGAATCTTTATTGTTGAATTTAGAATTGTAATAATCTTTAGCGTCAACATAGCCTTTCTTTACAGACATATTCCTAACACTTCCAGTTAAGAATTTTGTAAGAGTTTTTGCTATATAATAAAAACCTTTAGCGCCAGATCTAAATATACCACCATCCATCTGTTGAGTATTTAAATCATATACTGTATTACCAAATCTTTCGGCCATCATTAACGGAGCGTATTGTCTATGAATCATAGCATAAGAACCTATAATAGTAGTAGTTATTTGTGCTTTCTGTGTAGGTGTCATCATACCGTCTGCAGACTCCGAATATCTAACAGCTCTTTCGTGAATTATATTTTCAGCGCGCTCAAATGCCTCTTTATATTCGCCATCCACATGGAGAGAATTATCTTTCGCGGAAAGTATGCTATAGGCTGTTTTGCCGTTTCTCCATTCTTTCATAGCTTGTTTTCTTTCTTCTTTAGAAGCTCTGAATAAGTTTATATCCATATCTTCTTTAGTACAGAACTCTCCTTTATAATATCTATATGAGAGTAGCACCGATGTAGCTATTTGAGACTTTACAAGGAAGTCAAATCCAGACAACATACCAAATATATGGTTTTCGTTTATAGCGTTAACAAGCCTGTTCCTGTTAGAATGTTTAGCCTTCTTCTCACCTTGATCTGCTACATTGAAATATTCACATATTAGCATTAGTTTGTCGTTTGATAGTCTATTAGCAATATAATTAGCTCCTAAGAAGTTTTTAAATATATGGGCGCTAACTATACCAGCGGCTTTTGTTGCTTCGGCAAATCCATATTTTCTACCAGTAAGCGCGTTTATTACATGAGCTCTATACGCATCTAAGAAACCTACTTTGGCTACAGCTATATTCATACCAAGGTTTATGGCTGTTACAATACCACCAAAAAACTTAGCTAGTTTATTCCAGTGAATTACAGTTAGTTTTTTACCACCAAACCATGGTATAGCTGTTGTTATATCAGAAGACCTAATATTATATAAGTTCATCTATAAGAACTTTTTAGCTATATTATATGTATTAGACTTAGAACCCTCAATTCTTTGTTTTTCCCAGAACTTCAATGACTTATTCTTATATACATCACGATTCTTCATCATGTCAGCGATAGTTTCACATTGATCTTTTACTTCTGATTTAAAATGATAATCAGCTGCTAATTTGTAAGCCTCAGCCATCATTCCAATAAGATCTGAACTAAGCTATGACGGATCATCAAGTTTAGCTGTATAATATCTAGGAATCATGTTTAATTCAGAACCATCTGGACGAGTACCATCAGATATTTGAAGCGCTCTCTGCTTTACAAGATCTCCGAAATCATCAGTCTTAGACATAACACGTTGTATATCTTGTGCATAGTCAGAGTCTTGCTGTATACTTTGATTTCCAATACCAAGTTTATCTTTTATATATTGTAATGCACCAGAAGATAAACTCATTTTATTCTTCTAATACTTAAATATACTACCAGTAATTCCTGGGAGTAGATATTCATCAAAAGACTATCTATCGTAAAGCTAATTTATCTCACGATTAGTTTGCAAAACCAAATCATATAAAGCTTTTAGATTTTTAGAATTTTTAACCTTGTTGAACACCTTTGTATTATCATACATTGGTTTGTTCTTCATAGGTCTGCCATTTTCGTCAGTTTCATATCTCTTTGGCTGTAAGAATGAAGTATTTTCTTTATCATAGTTAGGATTTGCAAGTTCATTTTCAGAATGCTCAATCCAACCATCCCCAGGAATAAACTCCATAAACTCGTCTTCATATTCTGGTCTAGCTACAATCTTAGTAAACCACCTAAGAGGCGTTTGTATTTCCTATTCAGTATATTCGTCAAATCGTGTACTTGATGTACTATTTAAAAAATCATCATATGTACCAGGATATTCAGCATCCATTTTGGCAGCTTTCTTTCTAGCCTACTTATAGTATTCTGTAAATTCTGTTTTTGTATATTTACTAAATAGTTTAGCTCTAGCCTAAGACTACTTTCTAAGAGATTTATTCTAGCTTTTAGCAATATTTCTAAGTTTTTCTTGTTCTTTTGCTAGTTTATTTAGACGTATCTTTTCACCTTGTGGAATACTTTGATAAGCAATTTCACCAGTAGTAAAGTCTCTATATATAGATAGTATATTGCTGATCTATTCTTTTACTTCGTTGTATTTAGCTCCACCATCACCATCTACATCATACTCAATGTCTCCAGATTCTTCTTCGATTCTCTTAAATAATAATATATTTCCTTCGTCGTCTTGTTTAAGAACTCTCTTACTATTCATCTTATCCCAATCAATAAGACGTTGAATATCGAAAGAATTTTCTTCATTATTTAGAGCTTTATTAAACTCTTCAAAACCACCGCATTCTTCTATAACTTTATCTCTAGCTTTAGACCAAGCTTCAGTATCTCTCTTTATTTTACGCTTATTATCAGTACCATAAAGATCTTTGTGTAGCTATTGTAGTTCTTTTGCTTTTCTAAGTTCGTCACCTTCTTTAAGATTGCCTTGATAATCGCGATCACTCATTAACATTCGTTTTTGTACATTTAACTCAGTTAATAATGATTTGTCTTTATCATCAAGTCTGTCATAATGATAGTAACCATCAGATTTATCATATGCTTTTTCCTTAAGAGCTCTTATCTGCTTAGATAATAAACCCCATTCATACTTTGTATCTGATGACAACTTAGAATACGCTACATAGAATTGTTTCTTATAAGGTCTTTCGCAATTTTTATCTAACCAATCATTTAAAGCGTCATTCCATTCAATTTTAGCTTGTTCGTTATCATCTGGAGCTATATTGTTAGTAGGATCTAGAATTATGCCATACTTCTTAGATATTTTCTTGTTTAACTTTTTTAAGAAGTCATGATAATTATTATAGAATTTACCATAGTTAAGATCTCTTACAAGATATTGTGTAGTTCTACCTTTCTCGTCTTTTTCATACAAGTCTAAATGAGATTCTCCAAAACCTAATTTACTAAACGCTTTTAATAGTTTTATATTTTTCTCGTTTGACATTTTCTACGAACTATTTAGAGCTTTGTTTACTAAGTATGTTATAGCACGAATACCATCGTCTTTAACTTTATCGGTCATACCGCCGTATTTATAGAATACTCCAGTATCATAACCAATCTCTTTTAAAGAATCAAGATATTCTCCCATTGATATGGAATGCGTTTCATTACCTACTCCAACAAGTATGTCTCTAGTAGTGTTTATTAGAATATTATGCAAAGATGCATTAGCCTCATCACAAATAGATCTACACTTCTTAATCATTGATATAAGATCATTAACATCACCAAATACTGCATCTTTTGTAAGACTAGATTTCTTTTGTTGATCTTCTAACTAAGAAATAACTTCTGCAGATTCTAATGTTTCTGTAATACTCTCTAATATCTTTGAATACAAACCAAAGTTGTCGTGTAATTGATACTGTAATTCGGAAGCCTATATAGCTTGGTTATTACTAGACATTTTAAGCACCTCTAACGAGTCATCTAGTAATTGTGGAGCTAACTATGACATTGTAGAAATTAAAGCCCTATAGGCTGATTCTTGACCTTGCTGGAACAAACTAATCTGCAAGTCTAACTCTTTCTATATCTTAGACTTCTAATCAGCGTCAATGTTTGAAGACATTACGGCTTTTAATCTTTGACTTAAACCTCTGGCTATCTTTAAAGATAATGCATCTAGTTTCTTTTTGGCCTACTCTTCAGTATCTCTTTTACCAGATGTAGATTCTAGCCTGTCAACATTTATATAGTTATTTTGCTCGAAAGATTTAAGCTATCTTGATAGCATTTTGTTAATATCAAACACCTATTGATTACCATACAATATAGGATCTGTATTAGCATATATTATCCTATATATCTTAGCAGGATCTTTAGCTGTATCTTTAATCGTATTTATATTCAAAAGATATGCTTTTAGTTTAGTTGAATATTCTTTAAGCAGTTTTTCATTATAGCCTTTAAACAAATTAGTATCTAACAAAGTATTAGATATGCGATTTACAAAGTTCTTTAGTTTACCAAGTATAGAATTGTTGTTATTCTACTAATCTAATTTAACAGCAGCTCCATATATAATATCTCTAAAGTCTTTATTAGTCATAAACTCAGCTATAAACTCTTTCTCATTAGATAAACCATAATATAGCCCGCTAGCATCTTGTCTATCGAATTTACTACGATCGAAGAATTTATCAAATGTTTCGTGTAATTGACTATTTAATTCCTTAAGTCTGCTCTATAATTCTGTTTTAGGTTTATTAATCATTCCTACAGTAACAGCATGTGCTACTTCATGTAATAAAGCATTTGCTAAATATTCGTTTGATACCTAATCTATAGCATTCTGATTTACAGCAATTACAGTTTTACCATTCTCATCAGAGAATGAAGTAATGATAACATTTTCGTCTAGCTACATTAACTTTATAGGAACTTTATGACCTTGTAAAATATTCGCTATAGGTAATTTAGTTGACGATATAGTATTGTTTTTTATAGCACCTTTTATAATAGCGTCAGATGTAACAACTTGTCCTTGATTTAACAAAGAAGTAGCTCCTCCGAAAGTATCATATAGGTTCGCTTTAGCGAGTTTGATCTTAAGATTCTATTTCTCTATAAATTCTCTGATAGAATTTGGCATATCTTCAGATTCTTTAAACGGCTTATCTATAGACTTATCTTGCAATTTCTGTATTACCTTATTACCATAGATATTACCATCCTTAGAAGAGAAATCATTACTTACAATAGATCTTATCTAATTATTATTCTTTACAACATACTGAGTAGTTGGAGTAAATCCATTATTATCACCTTCTTTATCATATCTAACAAATATAGCAGAATCGTATTTATCGTTCTTAATTAAACTGTTTTCATAGTCTATATATTCGTTAGCGGTTCTAAATTTACCACTAGTCATATCACTTTTACCAACAGTTCGCATATTTAAGTAAACAGGTATAGTGTACTTTCCTTTGTATTTAAGAGCTTTATCTTGTCTATCTGTAAAGAAAAAAGAGTTCTTATCATGAAACAAATGACGTCCACGTGTATTATCTTCGTCTACTTCAAAAGTATCAAATAGGCTATCTGTTCCATGCCAGACAATCATAGGCTCACCATTAGCATCTACAGCTTTAGATGAGTGTTCTGGATCATTAACCCAATCGCCAAACCAATTAGTAAAATCTCTCTGATATATCTTAGATTTTATACGTATAGCTTCTACACGATTACCTTTTGTTTGCTATAATAGTTGATCAAACAATATAGACTAAGCCCCATTCGGGGCTTTATCTATACTATTTCCGTTATTAGCTGACCAAATATGATAGGCAGCCTTTTCGCTTGTGGCTTCTTTTAATTCATTAAATTCCTTAGCCACCTAGGGAATATGTAAATTAGGACATATTATCATAATCAATCAGTTTATATTATACTTTACAACCATCCATAGCATCTTTTTCAAACTTACTATCATCATGCTATATAATGTTATCTTCAAATTGTTTCATACCTCCAAGTAAGTTGTCAACATCATTATTGTTATCAAACATCAATCCGTTTGTACTAACATTACTTTCTAAATCACTTTTATTTTGCTCGTAATCGCTATTTTTAATCAAACCGTTACCAATCCAAGCATTACTAAAATATACATTATTTGGTATAGGTCCAGCTTCTTTAAACATATTAGCCATTTCTATACCAGTATATCCGTTACGCGAAACTTTTTCAACGTTTGTATACGATATAGCAAACTTCTTATCAGAATTCTATTTAGCAGTCTCATACATACTTCTAATGTTATTAACAATATCTTTTGGAGATATACTTCTTAACCCTCTATTTTTCTTTACACGAAGATCTTTCGTAGGAAGTGCATAAGAGTTTCCGACTAAACCTTCTCCAATCCAATACTTAGCACCAAATTGTGTAGCTGCAGTTTTCGCAGCCCCTGCACCGTGCCTACCTTCTGGATTTGATCCGAACACAAATACATATCCGCTATTTGGTTTAATACGATCTCCATAAGAATGATTATTTGAAGAATTATTATTAGAATCTTTAGTACCATCACTAGTTGAACTATCTAATGAATCAAAAGAATTGTCATCTACTTGTTTTAGTCCACCAAGTATATCGCTAACATCATTTTCGTCTTTAACCATATCTTTTCTAGCATTATCAATAGCTTCATCTTTGCCATCATTAACATCTTTTAATTCTGTTAACAAGTCATCGTCTTGCTCTGATGTTAAGAAATCTTCATCATCAAACTTAGCTATACTTTCGCTTATATTAGACATATTGTCTTGTGTATATTTACTTCTATCATATATAATATAAGCAGGTTGAGCTGTAGCAAAGTCTTCTTGATTTAGCTAAGCAGATCTTACAGCAGCTTCTCCAATGCCATCAAAATCATCAGTAGATATACTACTTATAGAATAACCTCTAACAAGTAAGTCTTTGATAATTCTATCAACAAATTGATTATTCTTTAGCTGTTTAATACTATCATCAACTTTACTTTGTATATCTACTAAGAACTGTTGTTGAACTTCATTTATATCATCGACTGTAGCATCTGGATATTCTAACTTGTATCTTTCAACCATCTAACTTAGTTGATTACTAATATATTCAGACCTATCAGCGTCTGTTATATTAAAATCACCAAGTCTACCGCTAATATATATATTTAAATTCTCATTATCTTTATCAAAGTTACCAAGACTTGAAACAATATCATCAACAACCTTTGTAGCATCTTGTTTAGAATCTATATTTACACCAGTCTTTTGTTCATTGTTTATATTAATCTTAAGATTATTCCTAGATTCTGCATACTTCTAAGGATTATTAGAATATATAATTCTAACATCACCTTTAGCGTTCTGTGTTAAGTTATAGCTATTCTTCTGTTGTTCTGATACTTGATAATAGTTAGCGTTACTAAATCCTGTAAACGCAGCATTATGTTCTTTATACTTAAGTTTAACAGCATTGTCGCCTTTACCAATAGGACTAAGTTGATTTATATAATTAATTACATTTGCTTCAACATTGCTATAATTAAACGTCTCTGGTAACAAGTTGTCATCGAATATAGATTCATTTAAAGATCCTGTATAGAATTCATATTGATGATTACCACCTTGATGAATACCCAATTTTGGAGATATGACATAAATATCACGATAGGTACTCTTACCCTTCATTACACTACCTATCTTCTTATACAAATAGTATTTATTACCAACATGTATTTTAAAGTATGGGTGATTACCACCTTTTGATGTTATTATAGCACCAGGAATTCTGTTTCCATTAACATAGTTTGGAAGTAGATACTTCTCAGCTCCAAGTTTCGTCTAAGCAAAAGCTTGTTGTGTTAAACTGTATACAGGAACGATCTTATCATTATACCAATAGTTTCTACATATAGTATCTATATATTCATCTGGATTAATCTTACCACTATTTTCTGATATTCTACCAATTAGATCTTCAGAATTCATAGAATCAGTTATACTCTGAACATATTGCATCTTGAACTATATAGGAACTAAATCGAATATAGAACTTAACGAATCATTATTGTATGTAGAATAATAATCATAGAATACTATATCTCTAAACAATCTTCTTACATAACTATTACTATGAGTTAATAGTTGATGCAATGCAGACTGTAGTACCAATCTTTGATTAGGATCTACATTTATATAAGACATCTTAGTTGTAAATCTACCAATCTAGAACTTATTGTCTATCTTAGATATATAATAGTTTAAGAATTCGTTGTTTATATTACCAGCGTCATCTAACAGATCGTTAAACTCACTTCCTAATAATTCATTCTATAACTTATAAATAAAGTTTGCATAGTTCTAGAATATACTCTTATGATAATATCTATCTTCAGATTGAGGATTACCGTATACAAGCTACATTACTTTATTGAATACAGCATCTTTATCACCATTCATAGTAAAGTCTATATATCCAGTATAGCTGCCATCTTTACTCTTTGTTAATATCTTAGAGTTCATAAGCATATTATGTCTAGCTATAGCGTTTATAGATGAACTAATAGCTTGTATAAATTTCTTATCACTTGTTGATCTATAGAAGTTATACTCATTAGCTTCTCCTTTAAATCCAAATGGATCACCAAGAAGGCTATACATTATTGAATGATATAGTACATTATATTCATCTGTAGCAGTAAACAACTGATCTTTTAATATACCTCTTGTAAGCTATGTAGCTTTACTAAGTTTATCAGAAATCCATAACTTATCAAAGTAATATTCAAGAGCGTCTTCGTTTTCAAGATTACTATGAGCTTCGTCGTTTATCTTCCAAATTATTGCATCTTTTGAATCTTGATCTTTATGCAGATATTTAAACTATTCATATTTATTATAGAAATTCCAATGATCTGTAATACTGTTACCAAATTTCTTTGTATCTACCTAAGAACATTGTACAAGTTGCTCTAGAGCGTCCGCAAACTTAGTTAGATTCTAGAATGCTAATATGGAATATAATTGCATCATATGACTTCTATAAGAATCTGGATTCTATATAGAATAAATACCTTCATCGTAATCAAATACAATCTTACTATCTTCTATAGCTTTAGCTATATCTCTAGTATCATTAGACAATAGAACTAATATCTTATTCTTAATATCATCTTTTTGCTCTTTAGAAAGAGATTTATCAGATTCTACTTGTGATAAAGATTCTTTTAATTTATCTCTATACTCATTCTTTAATTCTAATAACTTAGCTTGTTGATATTTCTATATAGACATATCTTTTTCAGATTGTTCTAGATAGATACCATTATGAGCGTTAACTAAATTAGCATATTTGACTAATGCTGGTTGAGCTAAGAATGAGAAAGTCTATATACCTTTACCAGCTCTTAATAGTAGTTCTGATATAGAATATGTAGCAGGATTAATATTGATTAATGAGATATATGGGTCTTTAGCAACGTCCACATGCGCATTAACCATTGCTGATAACCAAGCAGATATATACATTCCGTCTTTACCTTTTATTTGATCTAAAGCACCTAAGTCGTATATTTCTCCAAGATGACCAAAATCTATAGTTAGATGTGCTGTCTATGTAAATGCTAAGTTTGTTGTAGCTAATGCATATGGGCCAATACCATCCTTACCTGTCATAAACTCAGCTTTAGTCTGAGATTGGAATGAAGGTAATAATTCATACATAGATCTACGATCTTGCTTCTTTCTAAGTTTTGGCAGCAATTCACCAGTTATCTTTTCAGTAACCGTATCAATAGAGCCTCTAGCGTCTACAAAAGTTCTAGAATCTGTAAGAACATCTATATATTTCTATATAAGACTATTTCTAATCTCCTTAACATCGTATTTACCAGCCATATTAAAGCCATCTTGCGAAGCATCGTCTACATTAACTTCACTTCCGTTTCTATAACCCTTCATAGCAACGAAGATTTTATCAACGTCGAAGTCGGAACCAGTTTGTTTTGTAAACTCTTCTGGTACTATAATATTATCACCGTTGTTATCTGGTAATATATCAGCAACTGTAAATGCGAATATAGAAGACATACCCTGTGTAGGAATACGATAGCCAATACCTATTGGTTTGGGGTTAGATTGTTCACCAGCATGAGATACTTGTTCGTATTTCTTAGTATTCAAACCATCTTTATATCCTGCAGATATAAGATACTCTTCAACTTCTTTTTTAGTATCTTCTTTTAGCTTGTCTTGATTAGTAATAGCATCCCATATAGAATTTATGTGATTATTTTCCAGATCTATATTAGCTTTTGTTGTTAATATACCAGATGTAAATTGTTCATCGAGATCGTCATTGAATTTAATTTGATCATCAGTTAATGGTTTAATTCTATCGCTCTTTGCACCATGTATAATATCATTATCTATAAGCCACTGACGCATATTCTTATATGTAGTTTGCTCTTCTTTCGGAATAATATCTCTAAATAGTCTAACGCTAAGCATTATCTCCATAGAATTATCTTTCCTAATCCACTTTAGCTTTCTACCACCATTAAGAACATGTAAACCGCCTTCTTCGTCATCTACTTTATTCTTTCCAACTAATCCAAATACAGATTGCTGAACAGCAGAACCACCATTAAGGTTTACGTCTACAACTCTTTTGTTTACAACTTTAGATATAGATTGCTCAAATAATAATCTAGATCCTAACGCTTCAGCCAAACCACCATTTCTAAATAGTTCTATAGCATTTTCACCGACACCGTTAGTCTTTACAACTCTTTCTAATATCTTCTATACAGCTTTATTGTTAGCTCTAATGTCACCATTATTAACAGTTATACCAAACTCGTTTATTACATTTTGTACACCTTTTTGAGTTAGCGCATTTATTAAGTTTATTATTTGAGAACGTAGCTCCTTACCTTTTATTGGACTAGAATCTTTTCCAATTCCATAATCAAGTTCGTCGTTTATATTTGATAGTAATAATTTTAACGCCTGTGTACCAAATGCTCTTTCTAACGCTTCGTGAGCTTCAGTATTAAGCTGCATTCTTAAGTCGTCAAGATCTTGTACTTGAATCTGTAATTTTCCACCAGGATTAAATATATCATCACTAGGTAATATAGATTTATCTGACTTCTGCTTAAGAGACTTTGTATCCATATCATCAAGACTGCTAACGCCTTTCTTATATGGTGTATATTGCTGTTGATTAGCACCTACTTTAATAGCAGAGTCAAAAGCTAACATGTCTATTTCGTTACCCTTCTTATTCATTCTTTCATATATAGCCCTACCATTATCTGATTGTAGCATATACTTGAATGCTGGGAAGATAGCCATCTTATTATAAATAGGAAGATTTATAAAACCATCTCCTAACTATTGTGATGCGTTCTAGAAGTAAGACATCTTTAATGGATATAACTCTAACTTAGATACAATCTTGGCTTTCTTTGGATCTGATTGCCAATCTGGATCATTCTCAAGTATATTGTAAGCCATCTCATCCGAATAATCAGAGAACTCATCTCCAAAGCTCCATGTTCCAAGACCTATTCTTATCTTTCTATATAAAGCCGGTCTAATTATAACTTGTGCATCAGAAACTGTTATATCTCCATATGTAGATGTATTTGAGTCTGCTTGATTTACAAACGAATCCCTAAGATTTTTAGGATAACTACTTAATACTTTCTTGAATAACTTCTCGTCTTGATATATAGCTTTTACAAAATCTTCAACGTTATCAAATCCGTTCTTTTCTATTAGCTTCTTAATAAATTCTTGGTCTGTAGAACTTTCTATATCATCAATCATATACTGACGAGTAAATATATTTTTTATTTCTTTTAAGTATTCACTCTTAGTCTTAATATCAGATACATTTAATACAGTGTACTTTCTATTTTGTAATTCTGGATATTTCTCAAGTTGTTCTTCAGAATAATCAGTCTTAACTTTTTGACCTGGTGACAACAAAGCTCCCAGACGTTTAATCTTATCAGAATGTTTTTCATTAACAACGTCTATATCATAGAATTTACCATCAAACTTCATTTGTTTGGTCTTAAATTTATTTTTATAGAATGCTGGATCTCCAGAGAATACTTTTTCCATCTCTATTGTAGAGATAATTGAAGACAACACATGATTAGTCATTAAAGACAATGCTAAATCATTAATATTATCATTCATATATACATTATTAGTATTTACTGGCAATCCTTGTTGTTTAAATAATTCTGCATATTGTCTAAGTAGTATTTGAGGTATCTTTGTTGGAACAAATTGTCCATTTTCATCAATGTTGCCCAACTTCAAGTTCCCATCTTTTGATACTGCCCTTAGCTCGGCATATACCATACTTTTAACTTTCTGTTGTAACAATTTGTTAAGGTCGTCTCCATTAAGCCATTCTTCAAACTTATCTAACCTCTATCTTATATACTCAAAACCATCTATATCATTATCATCGTCACGAAGTTTTCTGATATTAAATATACCATCTTCAGTTTTCATATCTTCTTGTTCACGAAGATACTCGTACTGCAATATAGAGTTTAGATCTTTTTGAGAACCTTGATAATCTTCATCAAGAGACTAATCAACAAATATATCAGAGAAATACCTAAACCTTCCTCCATTTCCACCCCATTTAATTCTTCCATTCTCTAATTCACCATGGAAATTTTTTCTAAGAGCTTCTGGATGTTTTATAAGATATTCTATGTTTTCTTTACTATAATACTGTTTTACAGAATTTAATTCATCTCTAAAGTAACCAGTTAGTATATCCATCGTATATTGATCTAACTGGAAATTATCATAAGATACAACATTATGTGGCATTCTAAGACCTTGTTGAGATATAGCGTACCATGTCTTTTTATCAGCCATAGTAGGCAATACTAACATATCTTTAGAAGTCATCAACATCTTAGCTATATAATCTTCAAGCTATGTAACTCCATGATAGTCTCTACCAATACTATTATCAATATCTCTAAGACCTACAAAGTAGTTTAACTTAAACTAGCCAGCTCTACTTGATGTTTCATGATCAGATTGTGAAGCTATATCTAAAAGTAAAGAATGTTTACAATACTCAGATCTTTGTAAGCTTTCTATAGTTTGATCTGTATCATGATTTAATATACGAATAATATCAGACATTGTATTGTTCTCTGATATTGGGTATCTTTGAGTTCCATCCGGAGCTGTAACACTAAATTGCTATGGAGATGGATAGCATTCATTATAAGCTCTTGCTAATTGTGCAATCTACGAATCATTCTTATAACCGCTAAATACACGATCAAGATCCATTTCAATTCTACCAGACTTAATTTTAGATTTACCAGTACTAGATATAATATTTTGCATAATCTTACTAATACTACCAATCTTGTCTGATTTTACAAGAGATTGTAGTACTTTGTATCTTGCAGCTTTATCAGTTAGCTTATTTTCACCAACCTCATTATTTACATAAGTCTCTAATACTTCATTATCGATTGGTATTGATAGATATTTAAATAGATCTACAAGTATATCTGATAATTCGCTATAAGCTGGACCAATATCTTCTTTTGTTTTTGGATAAAACTTATGTTTAGAAGTATACTGTAATGCACGCATCTTTCTCTACCTAAGTCCGTCTGTAAACTCTTTAGATATAATAGGCATCTATTCAGAATTTATCAATCCTGCTTGATATAGATTCTAAGACCATATTCTAGGTATAGACTTTATGGCTTTAAGCTGATTATCATTTACTAATTCCCACTCTCTTTTAACAACAGATACACCTTTACTTTTAGATGACTCATATTCACTTAACTAATCATCACCAAGACTCATAGAGTTATTAGAAGATTTCTTCTTAGGATCGCTTATCCATGTCTACATCATCTAAGCCATCTGGCTTCTCATAGTAGAGTGTATTTGACTTTGTAACTCTATATCGTCTTTAATTAGATCTAACTTCTTATCTAAAGCCTCAAAGAATGGAGACGCTTCTGCTAATCTCTAAACAACACCTCTTATAGAGTGTTTATCATATTTATTATCTTTACCAATCTTAGCATAAGAATCAGTATCCCAAAGGCTATTTAGTATAGTGTTCCAAGCTTGATCAAATGGAACATAAACAGCATTACCAAATATAGGGTCTTTGTCATAAACAAAAGTCTTTTCACCAGTAAATGGATCTATTTCAGCATGCATTTTCTTAATCTAGCCTAAGAATAATTTAGCTCTAGTTGCTACATTGTCTTTCTTACTTATAGATAAAGGATCTTTATCATAAGTATTACCAGATTTATCTCCAGTATCTTGAGCTTCTTGTGTTTCGCTTTCCTGTACTTGTGATTGCTTAATCTTAAAAGCGTCTTCTCTAAGATCTATAGAGTACTGTTTAAGTATATTACTTACAATAGATACAAATACATCTGGATTCTTAGCTATAGAGTCTATAATTCTTTGTATAGATGGGTCTACATCTGGATTCTAACTCTTTAGATTAGTTAAGAATTGTTGTATATCATCATACTTAATATCATCTATACCTTTAGTAGAATCTAAAGAATAATCGTCTATAAGCTTATTTGCAAGGCTTGTAGCGGCCTAAAAGAACTACTGCCTAGTATCTATACCCTGAAGCTTATTTAAGCGCTCAGGAGCGATATTTGACACGTAGAATGATTTGCTGTTAACACCATTCTTATAAGCCATCTTAAATTGCTGTAAAGACTCTCTATCTATTTGCTGTAATCTATACTTTCCATTGTTTATATTTCTAAATACGTCATACATAGCGTACTTATTTCTAAACAAACCACTGAAGCGTTTGATATTATCAAAAGCTCTCTTTATAAATCCAACGATTCCTTTTCTGTTTTGTAGTTCTGCATATTCTCTAAAGTCTTCAGCTAAGAGTTCTTCTATTTGTTTGTATGACTTATTCTTTAACTCTGGGTGAGCTTTTACATAAGCGTCGTAAATCTATTGTCTTTGATGTTTATTATGCAATAATAGGTTTACATAGTGCCAAGCTTCGTGATATTGTATACCTATACCGGCTTTGTCGCTAAACATAAAGATAGGAGAATCGCCTTGATTTAGAACATCTGTTACAACATCCATTAAACCAAATACATCTTCATCTTGAGCGCTCTTCATTACACCATCTATTACAACTACATGATCTGGTTTTATCCCAAGTCTATCAGCTATCCATTCACGAGCTTTTTGCATATCTACAGTGCCTTTCTGTTTTTCTCTTGAGAATACACCAGTAATAGTATTATTTCTACCTAATAAAGAACTTGTAGATACAAAATATAACTAAGATGAACCATTCTTAAATATAGACACATGAGGAACAGCTGTACCATTAAATAAACTTCTAGCTGTATTCTTTAATACATTTTCGTTTATCTCAAGTTTATCTACGTCAAATTTAACGCCATTCTCTTTTTCGTATACTTCGGCGTATTTCTGCAGCTTATCTTTAACAGCTTGTTTGAAGTCTTCTATAAAGTTATTTAGCTTTTCACTACCACTATCACCTCTTAGCTTAAAGTCAGACTTATCTATATCTAACATGATTATGTCAGTTAAGCCACCTCTTTCTTTAGCGTTTTCTCCAGAGAATGCAGCTAGCTTTTCTTGTGATTCTTTCTAACCTCTTACAAGCCAAGAATCCATCTAGTCAGCTTTAAACCCTAATTTAGATTTTATTCTTTCTATACTCTTAGAGCCAAACCTATCAGCCTCTTGATGCTCTGTAGTAGTATTACTGTTAATAGTAACCGTTCCAGCTTTCTTATCAGCCTTTGTTGGTTTTACTTGGCTTCTAGCGTCAGATACAGCTTGTTTTGCTTCTTCTGTTCTAACACCAGTAGCATACACAAATGGAGCTTTAAATACATTCTACTCGTTGGTTGTAGCTAATAATTTACCAGCTTTAACCATCCAAGATAATACATTTGTATGATTATACTTTAACGTACCATTATCATTATCAAACAAATCGTCTCTATCAAATGTAAGTTCTTTTACTCCACATATAGAAAAACTAGACTTACCTTTATTGTTTTGGAAGTACTTTCTGATAACATTTATAATTTCATGAGGGAACTCGTGAGACATAGCATCAACATCAGTATTCCAGTGCATATTCTTAGCTATATACGATACAACGTGTTTACGCACATCGTCACTATTAGTTCCAAATAATGAAGCTATAGGAATATATTCTGCAGATTTAGAACCATTACTATCAGTGTTGACTATTTGTAAACATGCTACACCGTGATTATCAACTACTGCAATCTGCTTATCAGCTAAGAACTTTTGTCTATTTAAAGAACTCTTCTTAGTACCTATCTTTGTAGTAGACTCTCCATTGTTTATAATAAAATCAGCAAACGCTTTTATTGTATCTATAGATGATGATGGTAAATATTCAGTAGATAACTTACCAGTTATCATGTATAGTAATACTTCAGCAACAGAAGGTTTAGAATTACCATTTAATTTACCAGTAGTAGGATCAAATGATAATTGTACATTTTCTGGTGTAACTACATCACCGTCTCCGTTTTTATCAAAACGTTGTTCACTAAGAGTAATAGGAACTAGTACTTCGCTCATACATGGTCCTTGATGCATTAAATATATTGTACCAGAGTAACCAATGCCATTATACTGTGTATCTGGGCCATTTATACTAGATATAGTATATGGGTCATCTGCAAATCTACCACGACCAAAACCAAATAATAATTCTCCCTCTTTTATCTACCTATCTATTTCTTTTATATCAGTAGGTATACCAAATTCATTACCTTCTTTAGATATTGAATGTAATTTGCCATCTTTAGTAATACTACCATTAGATATTCTAGACTCTTCTGGAACTACATTTGTTTTAATTTGATCTGGAATAGAATAAACGCCATCTTCATTTTTATCACAATAAGCTTCAATGATAGCGTTTCTACTATTAATTAAATTCTCTATCTGTTCCCAAACTTGAGAATCTGTAAGAATTCTACCAGTAGCAGCTTTACGCCTTGCGTTATATTCTATACCACGTTTAATTTTACCTTCTTCCCCTTCGTATGATAAAGTCTCATACCATTTTCTAGCATCATTATACCAGCGCTTTAAAGCATATTGATATTGTTCTTCATACTTAAAATTGCTTGGTACTGGTTTAGCGTCTACATGTCTACTATAAGCCTCTTCTCTAGCTTCAATTAAAGCTGATGGATACCGGTCTTTATCAACACCTATAAATTTAAGTTGATTAATTAACTTCTATATACCATCAACAGATCTCTCCATACCAAACTTATCTATGTAAGAATAAGAAGATGGAGTTTTTATTGTTGTTATATATGTTGACTTAGATTTGTCATCTTCAATTACAAGAGATACTGTAAACGAATTAGTATCTTTTGAATTCTTTCCAGATACAACATAATATTTTCTAACGCTACCAAACCAACCACGTTGTACTAACTTTTGAGCTAACTCAGAATTAGGTTTTACTGGATATTTAAACTTAAGATCTTTACCATTTACAGTAAGACGAATAGTATCTTTTGAATCTGGTTGATAGAAGAATGTAGATTCTAATAATCTTCTATACACATCATCATGATCTCCAACTAACCTTGGATCTGGAATACTTTGTTTATGTTCTTCGCCTGGTTGTAATTCACTTGAATCTGGCCTATCGCTATTGAGTGAATCATCATCATGATCTTCAATAATTAAATCTTTACCAAATTGATCTTCTGCTGATTTTGCAGAACGATTTCCAGAGTTTACATCAAGATCATTATCGCCGTTATCATTCAACTAGCCATCTTTATCATCATAGCTTTCTGTAGGATTGTCTTTTTGATCATCTTGTGACTAATCGTCTTGAGGTTGATCTTCTTGCTATCCTTGATTTGTATCTTCTTTGTCTACAGAAAGTGGAGATGCTACAGGTGTATCTATATCAACAGTTTTGCTTACAACTGCATTAGTATCTATATTACCAGATATTCTATTACCATCTTTATCAAAACCGTCAAATTCTGCATGAGTATCAGAATCCCAACTAACAACGCTCATCCTAACTCCTTGAACACCTTCAAGATCTTCATCAGATACACTATATCCTTCTGGAATGTTAAAACCTGTAGTAGTATTATTACCTATATCTTCTCCGTCTTTTATACGTGTTATTTTTACGTATCCGTCTCTATTGATAATTACAAAATCTATAACATCAAATGTTTCTGGATCTATAACTCTAGCTATAACAGTACCATCTGGGATTTCTCTAATCTGCTTATCTGTTGTATATTCATCTAATATATCTTGTAAAAACTTGCTTATTTTACCAAAGTCTTTTGAATGGCTAGCTTTTAGAGTAGGAGTATTTTGTTTATTCTTACTCTTTTCTTTTTTACCATATAGTTGTTCATGTAGCTCTCTTTGAGCGTCAGAAGCACCTTCTAATTCATCTTCTTGCTGAGGGGCATCTATGCCATCGTTATCTTTCATAACAGGCTCTTTCTGCTCATAGTTTTCATCTTTATCTGGCCTACCTTCATTATAATTTTCATCTGTATAATCATCACTTTGCGTAGGAGTCTATTCTTCATAATGATTATCTACTACAGGAGGTGTAGGTTCTTGCGTAACATCTTGATCATCAACACGATGCTCTTCGTTTATCTATTTTTGTTTTTCTTCAACAACGCTTCTTACTGATGGATCTTCATTCTCTGTGTTGAGATTGTCAATATCATCATTAGTAATACCTCCATCTTCAAGAAATTGTCTATGAGCTATTCTCTTTCTATTATGCTTCTCTTCTAATCTACCTTCAACTATAGCTTTAGCTGTTTCTTTTTGAATTTCTTTTATACGGTCTAAAGCTGCTACTCTTTCTGCTGGAGTCTATTCTAAATCTTCCTGTCCAAGTTTATTGATAATCTAATTATACTCTTGCCTTAAAGCGTCTATCTTGTGTGCATTCTGTCTCTATGTTTTTAGATACAGCTTCTTAAAATAGTCATCATCAAGTTGTCCATTATTGTATTTGTCTTTATCTTCATCACTAAGAGTATCAAAAATAGTAGACTTAAAGTTATCTTTTTCTTCTTTTGTAAGATCACTCCAGTTGTAATTATACGCATAACCAAGTGAGCTATTTGGGTCTGCTACTCCATATTTATATGCTGTATAAGCTGGCGCCATTGCCTTTAGGGCTGAATCATTTAGAGCGTTAATAGAGAATAACTTTTCAATTTCTGATATACCAGAGAATTGATGATAGTCTGATAATATGTTATCTATAGTAACTCTTTTATGCTTATTTATAGGCTTATCTGGATTCTATTTATTATATTTGTCTATAAGCTTATTCTTTTTGTCAATTTCATCATTGACATCTTTAAGCATATCTTTGTACTGCTGTTTATTATCTTTTATAGAATTACTTAGAACTCTTATCGTATTACCAAGTTTATCTACATTTATATCAGTACCAGTATTTTCTCTTATTAACTATAAAAGTTTATGCTGTGCTTTTAATTGATTCAATAAAGCTTGCTTTTGTTGTAATTCGGCATGACTAAATAATAAATCTGCACGATTTTTTACGTAGTCTTCTAACTCTATTATCTTATCTAATTGTACATCTTCAGCTTTTTCTCCAGATTCTTCTGCTTTTGATTTAGCTTGTTCTTGAGCTTTAGATTGGAATGCTGTAGTACCTATAAATTTTGTCATTTGTTGTAGTACAGCAGTCTCATATCTATAATCATTTGGTTTTACTTCACCAATAATACGAACTTGATCTTCTGCAGCTTTTCTAAGACTAGATCTCTTACTATCGCTTATATTAGATGATATATAATTATCAAGATATTTGTTATATTGATCCAAAATGCTATCATATGTATTTCTAACACCATCTGACATCTTAGATCTATCGCCAAGCAATTCTTGAATTATCTTTTGTTTAGAAGACTCAAGTTCTTTTATATTCTTATCATGTAGCTAGCTTAAATTCTCGTAATCTTGTATAGCCTTAACACCAGATTGTATTAAATCTCTATGTGTAGCAGTATCTTGTATCTTATCAATACCAACAAGATCTAAGAATTTATTATTATGCATCATAAAATCCGTAGTCTATAGCAAAGATATATCATCGTCTATGAACTTATCATCTACAAGATCGCCCTTAAATTGCTTCATCTTGTTAAAAGACTCGCTAAGCCTACTTGCGCTCTTACCGTTAGCTAAAGCCTTAAAAAATATACCTACGTGTACATCATCTTGAGCTGCAGCATAATTGCTAGCAACTAACTGTCTTAGTACGTTATCGTTTTTAAGTTGATTAAATAAGGCTCTAGTATTATCATTGTTTATACCAATATATTTTGCAGCTCTATCACCAAACAAGTTAGAAAAAGAACCCATTATCTATGAGTTTAATATACCAGAAATAAAACCAGTATTCATAGCTTTTCTAAGTTCTGCGCTACCATTATCTGGATCATATGGATTTACACCATAATAATCAGCTACAGACTCCAAACCAAGCCTAACATCGCTAAATACAGAACCTATATCAAAATTACTTTGTACACCTTTGTAGTTATCATATTCACCACGTTGGTAACGATTCTGTAATAGTTGCTATTGACCTTCTTCAATACCTTCAGAAGCACCAACAAGTAGACTCTGCTTAGCTTTTTTCTTAAGGAAGTCCGCTATATGAGATAACTATATCTTCTTTACAAGATTCTATTCTCCTTCTCCTAATGCTTTATTTATAATACGATCTGTTATAGATGTAGCAAACTTATCAGCGTTCATAGCCATATATCTTTCAGCTACTTCGCTTGACGCTTTACCAGAGAGTTCTAAACCAGTTTTAAACACTCTGTTATATACAGCTTTACCTAAACCTTTTGTAGCTATCTTACCACCAAACTCTAAGAATGGTATAGTCTCTATATAATCATCTGTAGATAAAGCCATGTTATCGTTGAATACTTTAGCCAAACCTTGTCTAGCGTCTTTTTTCTCTTTGTCGAATTTCTTATCTCCAGAGTCTATATTATACGCTAATGCTAATTGTATTTTATCAAGATCTGTTAATTCTTTTGGATCTACACCTATCTATTTAGCCTTCTAATCTGCAAAGTCAAATAAATTACTTAGATTTGATTTATTTTTATAGGCGTATTGTAATAGTCTATTTGAATAAGCATCAATAACTTCTGATTCAGTCTCACCAGTTCTCATCTTATTAGCAAGAAATATACCACCAACAGCATTAGCTGCTCCTATAGCAATTTTTGCTCCAGTCCCAAGTTCTCCACCAGCTGCATATGCAATCATCTAAGACGCAGCTTTAGCTGCTCCTTGATATGCAAATTGAGCAGCCATTTGTTCAAACATCGAATAAGAAGAACCTAAATCTACAACATTGTATGCCCATGTTTTTGGATTAAATATTCTTTCAAATACGCCAGCATTTTGGTCTTCGTATTCCTTCTTAAAGTTATGGTCTATCTTTTTCGGATCAAATAGCCAGTTACCATTTTTAGCAGTAGATATATTATCTGCTATATCACTCTGGCGCATCCGTGCATATCTATTAAGATAGTCTTTTTTCTCGTTTATTGCCGCTCTAATAGAATCTGCATATATTTCAAGATCTTTTGGATTTACGTCTTTATAAGATTTAAAATACTTATCAGATATATTTGATTGTTCGTCTGGCGTATTTCTTATAGCCTACTTTATTCTTTCTTTGCTATTAAATCCATCTAGTACACTTTCTATAGAAAGCTGAACTTCTTTTAACGCAGCTGGAAACGTCTCTAAGATCTAACTTGTCTAACTGGCATCTTTTTTAGTAGCCTTTTCAGAAAAGATAGAATTTAGATGCATAGTTACATCATCCTGCAATTTATGTTCCTTCTTATCGTCTACAAATAAATCTAATAGCGCGTCAGATGATTTACTACTACGCTTAACAACGTTTTCAAAATCATCTAGCTATTTCTAAAGAGTCTTTACTTTTTCTAAATCTTCTTCCGATTTAGTCTTTTGATAATCATCCAATGCCCATTTGTACTAGTATACTAAGTCTGTGTATTTCTAAGCAGCATCTACATCTTCTAGATCTGTGTTCGTTTTCCTTAGTTCTTCTTCATACTGAGTTACCCTTGTATTGAATACATTTTGAAACATCATTCGTACAGCGGAGCCGTCAAGAAATGGTTTTACAGCATCCGCAACGCCCATATTTATATTATTAACAAAATGTTTCGCATCATCCCACACACTAGCAAAAAAACCTTTTGATTCATTATCTTCACTAGTACTATTTGGAAGATAATCTTGTTTATATGTAGAAGTCTATGGCAAATTATATATAGAAGTTACATCACTACTAACTGTACCATTATTGTATGGCGTAGAATAAGCCCGCTCCTACGCTGCTTGATTAGCGTCGAAGCTGGCTCTCCATTGCGCCGCAGATGGTGTTGTGTAAGTTTCTTTTGACTTTTTTCTACCACTGTTACTCATATTATTATATATTATTTTGTTGAAGATTGATATTGTTGCTGCAGTTCTCTACCAGCAGCCTCTTTCTGACCATACATGTATTTATCATAAGCTTGGTCTATCTATCCAAAACCTTGACCTCTATTGTTGTCTACCTGTTTAGATATTGGGATTTCTACAAAACCTCCATTAGGATCTGTATTTCCGTTTACATCCATAGTTCTTAAACCAAGATTCTTTATAGTAGACCAGACTCCGTATCCGTATTTCTTGCAGAAATCATCTATAACTGATTTTGGTACAGAAACTTTCGCGGTTATATCCATTGATGAGTATTTACCATTATTTGGAACCATTGCTACACCTAGTCCACTATTAGATACCACCCATCCTTTAATACCATTTTTCTTTAAGTAGTTTTGGAACTTAACACTAGCACTTCCATTTGTCATATTTAGACCAGTTGAAACTGCATGTGCTCTAATATTACCAAACCATACACCCCTATCTGACATGTTTATAACTGGATATGCATTGCCATAAGTGCCCTTCTTTGAATAGTCTGCTTTCTTACCAGTTGCGTCTGTAGCTGGATGGTAATATCTAGATGTTTTTCCATTGCTCAACACATCAAGCAACGTCTGTACAGCTTCTTTATTTCTAGGTTCAGCTACAGAACTATAGTATTTAGAGTTTATAACATCTCTATTATTAACAATATCTTTAATACCTGTATATTTGCTAGTAGCAGTATATTGTAATGCATTTGTAAATCTACCAGTAGGCTGTCCTGTTTCGTCTAACAACCCATTAGATATAGCTCCATTTAAACCTTGCTTACCAGCAGTATCCCACCATTTATAATGACTAACATAAGAGTCGTAAGCTTTCTTCTAAGCAGGATTAAGTTTAGCATATCTAGCTTTCCAATCATTAGCTTCTGAAGCGTCAATTACACCATTACCATTCTTATCAGCTTTACCAAGAATACTATAAGCTTTTCCTAACCAGTGATTTCTAATAGAATTTACACTATTTGTATATCTTTGATTATTACCAGCTATAAAGTCTCTCTTATTCTGATTAGAATCTTCTATAAGCATCTGAGTTAAAGATAAAGGCATTTGTTTAGTTGTATCTTGACTACCATTCATAACAGGTCTGCCTTTAGAATCTGGAGTAGAATTACTATACCTCCAGCTAAGATACATATTATCTCTTGCATTTTTGTTTCTAATAGCCTCCATTTCTTTGTCATGCTGGAATCCTCTAGCCTGCATTGTAGCTTGTTGAGCAAACTGTTTATCCATCTTAACATATTCATTAGCCTGTTTAATAGGATTAACCATCCACTCCTTGTTTGCATCAGCTACATTCTATTGTAAACGTGTTTCTACTTGTGCGTTCGTTGGATCTTTTACACCTTCATTAAGTAGTTGTTGCTTTGCTATATGTCTATAATAGTTTGCAATAGGAGAACCTACCCATCCTGGAGTATTTTTACTAGCTACATTTGTAAGATCTTTATACGTATAACCGGTATAATCATATCTCTTATCGTATGGCATACCAAAACTTACTACATCATCTTTTGTTAAAGCGTGAGGAGTTCTATTATTAAACCAGTTTTCTGTAGCTGCTTTAAGTGTAGTAAACTCAGATGGTGATTGTCTAGTCCATACACCATCTTTAAGAGTATCCCAGTTTTCTATAGATTTACCTCCGTTTACGTACCTCTCAAAGTCATCATTATATTTATTCTAAGCTTCTAACATAGCTCTATTTCTTAGATATTCCTACGCTATCTTAGAACCCATCTTAAGTTTATTAATATCTCCAGTTGGCATATTATTTAACCATCTAGAAATCTTAGCTCTACCAGAAGAAGACCTAAGTGGGTCTTCTCCGTTGTCGTAGAGGTTATTTATAAGGTCTCTAGAGCCTTGTATTACATTTTTGTTATACCAGTCCATATCTTTCTAAATAGGGCTGTAGAAGTCTCCATAATCCTTTTGGAAATCTTTTAACTGCTATTGACCTTTCTCATACATATCTCTTGCAGCATTTATAGATGCAAGCATTATCTATGAATCATAAAGATCTCTTACAGGTAATTGAATCCACTAATCTCTTGAGTATACCATAATTATCTAATTATATTATTATTCCAGTAACTTGGTAAAGGAATTTGTGAAAAGTTAGTAATTGGTTGAGGGTGACTATATGGCTCTACATTCATATTTGGATACACATATTTGATAACATTATTGTTACTTGGTTGTGGGTTATCGTATTGTTCTATATTCATAGTAGGTATACCATACTTTCTTACAACATTACTAAACACTGGATTGCCTTTTAACTTTATTGTGCCAGGATTTGGAATATTATATACACTATTAGTAATAGTCGGTTGTACAACTCTACCAGCGATAGGTTGAGTTGGAACGATTAAAGAACTAGCATCTCTATTATCTTTATTATAATAGTTTCTCATATTTTCTCTATCCATATCAACTTTCTATTGGTATAAACTTAACATTCCATTACCAGTCTTACGCTTATACTCATTAGCTGCATATTGCTGTATATAGTCCATAAAGTTTCTAAGACCCATTTGCATACCTTGTTGCCTAGCAGCATGAGCGGACGCAGCATATTCCGTATTATATTGATTAGTTTGTTGTCTACGTTGAGCTAAAGCATTACCTAAATTAGCTGCCATCTCAGCCCATTTACCTCTATACTAGTTATTTGTTTCTTGAGCTTTCTATATCGTATCAGCTATATTTTGCTGAGTTCCAAGACCTAAGGCTACGTTAGCTAAATATTTCTAAGCACCGCTTAATCCACCAGCTCTGTTAATCTCATACCTATTTACTCTATCTTGATCGTAAACTCTTTTTATAGCCTCGTATGGATTAACACGAAGCTTAGCTTGTTCTTGTAAAGCTGCTCTTTCATATGGATTACCAGCATATATATCTGGTGTATGTATTGATTGATTCCTGGCTTGTAGATACTATCCAATACTAGTTAAAGCTCCGATCCCCATAGGTATAGCATTGCTAAGCCATGATGGACGCTCTATATATCCATAATCAATCTATCTGTTTTTATTCTTACCATCTGTAAAGCCTGGTAAACCTTGTTGTGTATACATCTATTCCTATTGTTGATGTTGTAGAGCCTATTGATCAGATAGATCTTTTAGCTTATCTACAATCGGTTGTTTAATCTTATTAACCTATTCCTATTGGAATTTATCACTATCCTAACCTAACTTTCCTCTAAATTTATTTAGTTTTTCATTAGTTCTATTTTCATACTTCTTATTTATTTTTTCTAGAGCTAATGTATATGGTAAAGACTAATCTCTAAATGTAGAACCATTTCTCCAGTCTACATCCTAACCAAGAACTATTGTATTATCATTCAGATTAGCTAAGTTAGTATCTTTTCCTACTTTTCCAGTTTTAACTACATGTCCTGTAGTTTTACTAACATCGTCTATGTTATCTATAATACTCTCACCTGCTGCTACTCTAGCATTTGGCTTAGCATTAACTTTACCAACAGATGTTAATACGTTGCTATTATTTATATTATAACTGCCTTTATAACCAGAATCCTTTCCTCGTTTAGCGTATAGCAAATCATCCTATGTAGTACCGTTTGTGTTATAATAATCATTAGCAAGGTAATCTGATTGTGCTGAAGACATATTATAAGTATTAGTATTAATACCTTTGACTCTAGCATTTTCTAATCTTCTAGCTGCTTCTCTTCTTCTTTTTGCACCACCAAATAAACCACCGATAAAACCGCCGATACCACCAATTACTGTACCTACAGCTGTTCCAATTGGTCCAACAGTAGAACCTATAGCAGCACCCACTTTTGCTCCAGACGCTGTTGTTTTAAGAGTGTTAGCATTGTTATCTCTACGTACTTCTGACATCTCTCTGCCAAAATCTACATCATTTATTTTCTAATAACCGAAATTATCATTACCAGCAAAGTGATAGCCCTATTCATTTAGTATATTACCAACTGATTTGTTATAATGAAATGCATCAGAAATATCTTTTCCAAACTCAAGTCCAGATGATATTATATTGCTAGCATTACTCATAGCGTTGGTCTTAATATTGCTCCAATTAGAATTACCATTATTAGGTATCGGTTGTCTATATTTTTCTAAACCTATTGGCGCTTGTACATTCCCATATAGTCCAGTATTTCTAAGCAAATAATTATTTTGCCAGAATGGATTGTAACCATCTGGTTGCGCAGCCATACCATTAGTACCTGTAACAAATCCAGGCAAATAGTTTATAGGCATTCTCATTGTTCTTCTATATTTTAACTCCATATTGCTCTATATTTAGTCATAAAGTACTATAGTGTGGCTTTATTTATCCCTTCGCTAGGGTTAATATGTATATCACATTCAACATATTTACCACGCATTCTGTTACCAAATAATCCGTTTCCGAGATTATCTGTCCCTCTTGGTATTGCAAATCTATAATCAAAATATCTATTAGATATTTCTCTTTTTGTAATATAATTACTAGACATGTGATCGTTCATAAATAATACGATAATGCTATCAACAGTATCCTAATCCGATCCAAATATCATATTGTCAAATACTTTAACAGTGCTGTATTGGTTATTTACAACAAATTTTAAATTAACATCTCTTACAGAATCTTTATAATTACCATTATTCCATACAGCTACTGTATCATCCATATTAAATAATGTAAAATTACGAATATAAATACCATCTACATCTACGTTTCGATCATATATAGAATAAAACCTTTGTTGTGTTTCGCTAAAAGATATAGAAGTTCCGATACTTATACCAAATAAAACTTCATTGTATTTATCATCATACACAACTTTTTGTTTATGATAATCTTTAGAAAACACTTCTTTCATATATGAATTGATGTTTTTTGACTTAGATATTACATCGTATTTACTCTATCCAAAATACTAACACAATTCAGATCTGTCAGCATCTATCCAATATAATGCCATAGGTGTTGTTACATATGCAAACATGTCATCACGCATTCCATTATTTGTAGATATGTAATCATATCTATCTAACACACCACCAGACCCTAATAATAGCTAATGACTATTATTATCAGTTATTGTAGTCCTTTCGTTTACTTGTAATAAACCAAAAGCTTTCTCCTAAAAGAATACTAAACTGTTATTAAATGTCTTTAAACCAGTTAATTTGCCATACACTGGATCTAAATCTATATAGTTAGCGGCTAAGAATGTCTACCAAGAATCGTTTATTTCACCATTCTCTTTCTTGTTTGAAAATCTACATCTATAGTTATAATATTGATCCTATTTAGTTAAGTACTATTGCTTAGATGTTTTTATGTCAATTCCTCTAGATATACTATAAGCTGTATTATATACATACTGTGGTGTAGATTGTGTATAGATATTATCTACGTTTGAAGGCTCTTCCTAAATCCATGTAACGTTATTATCTTTATAATTTCTAGATACAGTATAACCGCTGTCTAATGCAGTATTTATAGATGACTCTAATGGTATAGCATATATGTTTGTAAATGTCCAAACAACACCAGCAGCATTATTTGATATTTTATGAGCAGCTGTATATTCAAATGGATTTATATATGTATCGCCGTTGAATACGTCTATTTTATTTTCTACGCTATTATATAATTTTATATCAGCGTAACTATAATATAAGCTGCTTTGCTTTGCGTATTTGCTAAATCCGCCATAAGGAATAGTATCTCTAGTCATATTACATATAAATGTACCTAATGTGCTGTTATAAATATAACTACGTACATCTTTATTTTCACCAATATATTCTATATTTATGCCAGCGTTAGTCTTGTCTGCCTAATATTCTAATTTTTCAAAATTATCACCATTCTGTATTGGAACATCAATCTAATCAGTTCCTATAGTATCTGATAATATATAGTTATTGTAAAACTTGTCTTTAATTATATTAGACCATTCGTTGTCTATAGTTATTAACATACATGAACCACCAGTAGCGTATGGAGACCATTTTTTAAAATATATATTATCTTTATTTTCTGCTACAAATAATTCATTATAACCATACCAGCATACCATATTGCAGAAGTTGTACTTATCAATATTTGTAATTTTGTCTGAATATGTTTCTGATGCTTTTCCATCTTTAACAGTGGCTAAAGAATCCCATTTTAATGAATCTGCAAATTTATAATTTGTTATATTACATTGATTATAAACACTCCTCTTTATAACCACATAACCATGACCATTTTCATATGCTTTATTTGGATTATTTCTATCATGGTTGTTAACCAATATGTAGTTGCTTTGACAATATAATTTAAAGTAATTAAAATTATATTTCATAGCTTCTACTGGCGATTCTGTGTTTACAACATTTCCACTAATATTAGGAACTTTAAAATTACCATCATCATTAAGATGTCCACTAGCAACATTTATAGATAAATCATCATTTGAACCAAGTGTATTATGGATAGCGTTTATTATACTTATTGAATTACAAATATACGAGTTAGCTCTATAATCTGCAGTTGGCGCAAGATTTGGATCGTCATAACCTAAAAATGCCATAGATGAAATAACGCCAGAATTATACGATACTTTGGATATTTTGTTACTTACAACAAATCCTTTTCCATCTTTAACAGTAGTTATACCGCCTCTAAACATTGTTGAGTGACTTAAATAGAGATTATCATCACGCCTATCGCTATCACTAATTATATTAAAACTTACTCTATCTGCACTCATTCCAAATATATATTTAACGGGATTTATATGCAGATTTGTCTTATCAATCATTAGTTTACTAGATTCTCTCAAATAAGACACATCTGGTGATATATATTGGTATAAGTTATGATTATCAAGATTATCAACTCTATAGCCCGGGTCTTCTCCACCGTTTAAAACATTAGGTTCTATATTTAGTTTGTTTGTAGAAATAATACCACTTGGAGTATATGCCTGTGGCTTGTTTACTTTTTTATCTAAGAACTTCTTTATAACTGGTCTAGATAGTACCCCTTGTGATACAATTCTAACGTCATTTGACGATCTGTCGCATCTTACTATTTCATATGAATATACATTTGGATTTGTTATATCATGCAAAGTGAACTCTACACCTATTGGCAATGCTGCCATATCTGTATTATTCATTCCATTCATGAATGCTTCAAATCCTGATATACATATGTCTGGAACTCTAATATCAGCTATCCATTTAACTGGACTTGATTCTCCTGTAATACTCTTAAATATTATACCAAATCTATATATTTCACCTCTTCTTAAAGATGGAAATTTGCTAGCTATAATAGGGTTTGAATAAGATCTTCCGATTGTCTTATCAAAATCATAATGCCCACAATTTATAAGACTGCCGTCATCTTTTATATAATATTTTTGTATTGCATAATTATCGTTATTGCCTATATCCTATTTTATGCAGTGAAGATCAGATCCACCTTTTGTACCATCTGTATAACTAGAATCAGCAAATACTGCTAATGTTATAAATTTCCAATCTATATTCTTACCAGTGCCACCATAGTATTTAATTGGTTTATTGTCATAAGTTTCTGATTTTGTAAAATACTATGCGAAATAATTATTTTCTGTAGTATGGTCTGACGAATCCTAGTATCTATTTATACAATCCTTTTCTTTAGTTAGCTAATCATATAACTTCCAATCATCCGTTCTAAGATCATCTAAAATATGATTAAACTAGTGATCATCTTTATCATCACCAACATCAAGTATAGTTGTCAAACCATTAGTATCGTATGATAATGATACTGTGTTTATATCATCAAATAGCTTAGAGTTGCCAGCTAGCTCTCTAATCTGCCCAGCAAATAAATAATCATTTTTAGATTCTAACACTTTTGGTATTATCTGTATTCCTGCCTATGAATTGTATTCTTGAACTGTAACTTTACTGATTGATATTTGCTATACATCATTAAAACTCATAAAATAATATGAGTCAGATGCTTGTTTATTTATAGAATCATTTTCTTTAAAACTACCTTCATATATAATATCTACCTCTGGTGTCGATGCATTCTTATCATAGTGTATTCTATATATTCTTATTAAATCGTATACTGTTCTTTTAGGTATTTCAAATAATACTTTTACACCAGTGTTAGTTGTATCTCCTTCTTTAGCGCCAATATAAGATCCATTTGATTGTTTATTAGCTATTGGAATCATCTTTGAAGCTGGAGAAATCTATGAAGCTTGACCATATTTTAAGAACAGCTAATAACTATATTGATTCTTACCAGATTTTAAAGAACCATAAATTATATTAGATATTCTTGGTGGTAATAGATTTTCGTACTTATTTGTTATAAGCTGATTAATAGATGTTGGTATATCATCATCTGGCAACACATTCATTATCATTATCTAATGCTCGCCATCTGCTATATATAATTTAATATTATCTGTATTCTCAACTCTACTAACAATACTAAGTCTTCCTTTTATATTCCAGTCAGCACAAGGTCCAAATATTTGTGTTTTATTAATTATCCATCTAAGTGGATCTAATTCAAGCCTATATACATTAATTACATTATGCTTATCTCTTATAAATACAATTCCATACTTATCTGCATAACTGGTTTCTATAACTGTCTCGCCTTCTTCTAATTCTAGCTTTTTACCAAATCCTTCTATTGATTCTAATTGTCCAACTCCTGATGATGAGTTATTAATATACCTAAGATTACAAGCCTATCTATATTGATCTGATGGAATAGTGGAATCTGAAAAGTCCGAATTCATCCCACCAGAGAATGTATTTATTTGTATATTTTTATTTTCAGAATCCATTGTAATAATCATTATAAGTTAATTGCTCTTTACCAGTATATTTAAAGAACGTATCATCTCCATCCCAATCTGGTATTAGCTTATTCCAATCGTTTTTAATATTCTACATATCATCAGCTGTAGGCATCATAGCTTCGGCATAAGCCTAATTTCTATAGAAGTTCCACTGATTCTATATGTAATTATATATAGTGATATTAGCACTCTTTAATTTCCCACCAAGCTATCCTTTCATAAACTTAGGAAAACTAAGCTTCATATTAACATACCAATATATTGCTTCCTAATATGAAGTTAAGTCTGGTATTAAAGGATAACCTCTTTCGTCTGTAGCTATAGCTTTATAAGATAGCTTAACAAAGCCGTCTTTTCTATTAAATACTATCCAGCCAGGCTTTATAAAATATTCTGGCTTATCTTGATAATCTTTTGTATATAATAGATCTGAAAATCCGTTTGTGTGCGGTCTATTTATCTAAGACTATACAGTTGGATATTTATGCTGCATATATGGCATCTAATCCTATTGCTATTCATCTATAGTCATATTAGATTGACTATCATCAAGCACAACAACGTTATGTTCATTATTGTGTTTACTTGGCGATTTAAACATAGATGTTTGTGTACTACATGGAATCCATACTCCATCTTTTGAATTAGAGTACGCTACACCATCTAAATGCACTAAGTCTGAAGGTAACGGTATCTAGTAATCCTGTATCTTAAATACAGGTACTCCGTCAACTCCAGACTGTCTATTGATATACTACATAGGTGCACCAATCTTATCTATGGCTTCAAAGATCCATTCTCTAATATCGCTAGTCCTCTACCTTGTTTCAGAAGAATCTAAATCAGCCATTATTTTAGCTATGACTGATTCACATTTTGTATACTTGTATATCATTTATATTTATATAATCTGTTTTATTAAAAATTAATTTAGCTAGTCTTCTTTTATTAGCTCTAACTAAACATAACTAATATTTGTATCTATCTGGAAAAGTCTGAGGTATTCTAGACCAATGTAGTCTAAACTTATACCCGTCAGAATGTTCATTTAAATGATATATACATTTACCTAATTCATTACTTGTTTTAAAGTCTATAGATAATGATCTATTTGTATATGATTTAGGTTTATATTTCCCTACTTGTATATAACCTAGCCCAAAAGGCATTTTAAAGCCGTCTGAGCCGTCTAATACATGTTTTAGTATAATTCTACACATAGAGTCTAATATGCGCTTATACGCGACGTATGGTACTTCTATGGGCATTTCTTTATACATGTCTACGAATGTTATAGATTTCTTATTCCTCCTCATCCTGTGGACCGTGTGGTTTAACACTAGCTAATGTAGAGTTGTTACTATCATCACTAGGCCTGCCTAACATGAATGGAAGTTCTTTCGACATTATCATTTCCTTTATTGGAGGTAACATCCATGCAGGTAATTTAATATCATCTTCGCTTGGTTTATTCCAATCATCATCATTCTCATCTTCGTAAATAGCCAAGACCCATATATTTCTAAGTTTATTTAAGTCTTGATCTCCTTGCACGAATATATGTCCATCTTCATAATAAGCTGTTAATTCGTGTCCAGTATATTTACGAAAATAATGATAATGCCTACGAATATGATTCATATATTGTATATTTTCTCCCATCTAATCATGTACAGCCAATATGCTATCTTCGTTGTTATCGTATATACCTTCTAGCTTTTCTTTAGTTCTCTTTGTAAATATAGGATATTTATCTAAAGATTCTACATCCTCTAATTCTAAAGGACCAGTCTCTTTCTTATAAACATCATCAGAAGCCCATATAAGATCATCTATAGTTTCTGATTGAGCTTTAAGTTTATCTAGTCTCTACTTAGTAAAATACTTCTTATATTCTTTTACCCAGTTTCTTATCTATTCCCTAGATAAATCTTCACTCTCACTTATATTATTATTACGTACTAGAAGTAATATATCGTCAACAAACTGTTTTAATGTTATATATGTCATATTACTTATCTATTGCTTCTATTACTCTAACATTTGAAGTTTTTATAATATCATTAGTATTTACTATCTAATACTTATATATATCAATCTTCTTAAAGTCTAGAGTAAATAGACGTTTAATAAAGCTTTTCTTATTCTTATACTATCTATGTTTATAAACATACAGAAACTATTGATTCTTAATATCTAAGTTAATACTTACTGTATCTTTACCTATAGTATAGTTTACTTTTGTTAGAGGGTTAAATTGTATAGTATCTTTATATACTGTATCTCTCTAGATAGTTTTAATTATATCCTACCCCCTTACCCCCTTATTAGCTGTAACGTAGATTGTTTGTGTTTGAGTTGCGGTTGTCTTTATGACCTTAGGTTTTATCTTTAACTACTATCTTACACTATCTATCTTCTATATAAGACTATCATTTGTATTTCGCAGCTAAGACATATCTAGCTTTAAAACACTGTTAGCCTACTAGGATCCACTTAAGATACCCTAATAGGCTTCAATGTTATTTTGAGCTATTTCTAAGCTCTTAGAGAGCCTTTTATTCTGCTTGTATATATTTATACTAAACACAATTAAAAGGCCCGCCAAGAGGCTTAAAAGTGCCTTAATCGCGATCTTTTTGTGGCTTATGAGCCAACTTAATATCATCGCACTATTCATCTGTCGCTAAATTATTACTTGTTAATATTGTACGAATTTCGCCGAATTTTGAATTCATATATGCAGACACACCGAAAATACTTCCAGCATAAACGAAAGTCTGTGCAATATACCACAATATACTATCCTCAATATTGTGCTTATTGAGGAAGAACGATAAAAATGCCAGCGAAATACCACTTATAATTGAAATGCTGGCAGTAACGTATTGTACTAAATCTTTACTATGTTTTGTCATACTACTTCTATTATTACTTTACCTTTTTGACAAGCATTTTTTATAATTGGGTATAATTTATTAACGAACTCTTTTGAGTTTATAACTTTTCCTACAACCTTATTCTATCCAAGAATAATACAACCTTCAGTATCCTTTGCTGTGTTACCAGCGTGAATTAATACACCATCAAATGATTTTACATTTAATAGCCTAGGTGTATATCTTTTAAACCTTGGAGAATAAGCCCACACAACTTCATATGTACCATATGGAATTGCAGTTTCACCTTTTACTTTAAACTCTCCGTTATCAAAAACACCATTTTTGTTTAAATCTCTAACTTTATCTTCGATAGTGTCACAAAAATAAACACCATCAATATAAAGTTTACCTATTGTATATGTATCATGTAAAGCGATACGTTTTAGTTCTAGTTTCATAATATGATTATTAAGAAATTAAACTATATATAATTTTATAATCAAAGTGATTATCAATATCGAGATTAAATACACCTTGACCCATACTGATAACCGTACTAGTTATATCTTCAGAACCTTTATATATTGAGAATGAATTAGCATTACCATAATCATTTTGTTGAAAAACATGTGTCTATCTGCTAGAAATACTAACATTCTTAACAATTTGAGTACCATCTTTCTTTTTAGCAATATCTATGATTTTGCATGTACCTAAAAGATTAGTAGACTTATACAATCTTAATACTCTTTCGTCTTCAAATGTATATCCATCATATTTAAGATTTGTATCCTCGTTAGAATTATCTGATAATGCATCAGTTAATTCAAATTGTACACCTTTATTGATAGTAAAAGTTCTAAGATTATTTGTACCCCATCCAGGTTCATATAAAGTAACTACAATTAATACTATGTATTGACCAAAGTTTCTCTAATCTTGAGCAGGAAAATACATCTCTATTTTCTTTTGATCACTAAGAACTCTAGATGCGGCTAAATATTTATCTGGAACTATCTTAAACTATTTAGATCTTACACCAAAGCCATTATAAGCTGGGAAATATCTATAGTCATCAATAGGTCCAAACATGCCTCCAGTATATACTTCTTGATTATATGGTAACCAATTATATCTCATACAGCTAGTATAAGCTAAATCATAATCAGTTGGACTATAATACTATGGATAACCATAACTATCAAGATCTATATATTGTATATCTTCTTTTCTAATAACATAACATCTAAGCTACTTTATTGAAGTTATATCATAATCTGATAACTCATCTAAAGTAAACTATAGACGCACATCTGTACCTAATACTACTTGCTTCATATATACAAAATAAAAAAGCTGAGATAGGGCTGTATGCCCAACCCCAGCTTAGTTGTAACTTAATTACTATTTATCACGCGAAGAATGTACCGAATGCAGTCTTCAAAGCTACACCCTGGCCCTTCTTAGGATAAATTTCGATTGACTGTTTAGTAAGACGATGCAAGTCATCAGCAGTGCGGTACATATTCTCAAACTGAATTGTAACAGCATCATATTCGCCGTCAAGCTTAGTATCAAGTGCTGGCAAACCAAGCTCACGATACTCTTCAAAACCACGATTTACAATACCGTTATAACCCATAGCTGACTCTTCACGATCACGTACATACTTAGGAGAAGCTGTATAAACCTCACCTGGAGTCTTAACAATAGAAATACCAGCAATAGGGAATTTGTGACTATAACCAATATTTACAATACCAGCCTCATCGTTGAAAGAAATCCAAGCTGAAACTGCAAAACGTACAGTAGCTGCTGGACTCAATGATGGAACTGAATCATCATCATCGTAAGGCATTGCTTCTAATGTAATCTTAGCACCAGTTACCTTAACACTAACTCTAGCTCTCTTGTAATCTTTCTTAATAAGAGCTGCGATACCTTCAGCTACTTGAGTTTCTGTATCACCTGTTTTTGTTACGTATTCGTAAGATTCTGTCCACTTGCGGAAACGTGTATTCATATCCTTGTAGATGATACGAAATACAACGCTGTGACCACCAGCGGCAATCTTAGTCTTAATTAGTGTAGAAATATTTGTAAAGTCTACATCAATCTTCTCTGGCGTATCAGCCTTATGATCTGTAAATTCTACACTCTTAACTGCGCTCTTCTGGATAGGGTTAGACCAGTCAATAACTGGAATATACTTAACGCTACCATCACGCTCAACAATAGTTGATACAGCGCTAGTAATCTTACCAATCTTAATAGCTGTTGCAGTAGCAGGAACTGTAGTTACAGCAGTACCTGGCTTAGCCATGTCAACAATTACAATGTTGCCAACATTAGTAATATCAGACTTCTTATCCTTTGCAAGATCACTGATCTCACCAGAATACAATACTCTTGCTTCGTTACTTACGAAAACGTCATTTACAAATGTAATCATATTTTTATATTTTATTAATTTTTTCTACTCACCTCACACGCTAATTTAATAGCAAAGGCTTTCCACGTTAAAATTATTCTTGTGTCATAACTTCCTGAGTTATAGTCTTATAGCGAGGATTACCAGTATTCTCAAGGTACATCTATGCTGCTATTTTAATTATCTCTGGGATTGTTATGTCATCGAAATCCGTATATTCTTCAAACGGAGTTCTAATATTTATTTTTTCAGGAGTACGTAAATATCCTAATACATACTCTTTTATCTTGTAGTTTTTATCTGTTAATAGATAACAACCTTTATCAGTACAAACTCTTAAAGGTCTAGCTTCTCCATACTTATAATGAAAGTCTGTAAGACTATTGGTTACTCTATACATAAAACTATCTGAAGTGCATTCAAATATACTAGTACTATATGGATTACTTCCATTATTGTTTGTTATAATTGCATCTTCATTTAAAGAGAACAGAAAATCATCTGGATAGTTTTCAACTATATATTTATCATATTGTGGATTACTATCATTAATAACAAAATCTGTATATTTTACTGTCTTGTATAGGTTAATCAAATCATTCCTACGTTTTTCATTTTGTTCATATGAAGTCTTATGAACCTAGTCTGTATTAAATCTTAGTTTTACGAATTTATCTACAGCCTAATTTAACCAAAACACAGAATCAGTTGTGAGAGGTTTCTCAACTTGATTAATAACGCCTATTTCGGTTTCAAAGGCTTCTAATATATCTATGTGTCTCATTGATCACCCTCCTACTATCTCTATTGCTTTAATGCGTCTTGCTGATCCTAAATTTGTTGTCTAGCTTTTCTCTTAAGACTTTCTAGAGTAACACCGTATTTGTATGAATATATATACATATCTACAGCGCCTTTTACTATATCCCAAAAAGCTGAATATGATAAGTCACATGCTTTTTTGTTATCTCCAAGTATAGAAAAATCATCTATATATGTATAATATACAAGCAATACACTTTGTATTTGTGTATAATCATCATGAAATATTGATAACGTTTTCACATTTTCAACACTATCTGGTGCTACACTATAATTTTTTCTATAATGATCGCCTTCAAGCATAACCAAAGGACTCCTTAATATAAAACCATCATTAAGAAGTTCTCCGACTTTTACATTATCCTCATATTCATTAAATACTTTGTTCTCTAATCTATGAGTAATATATTCGTCATCCTCCTCAGCAATTCTAGTTTGTGCATCTGGATGTTTATACGATCGTATACAGTTAGAATAACTTCTTATATACTTATAGTAGTCATTCGGTAGTATAAATTTAGTTGTATTTGACTATATAGTTTCTATTTTGCCATTGCTATTTAGTATTCTTGACTAATTAGCAAGACATACTTTATCTCTTATCAAGTCTTTTACTTTATCCTATAGATACGCTATCACGTCTCTATTTTTAGCCTACATAAGTTGCTGCATTATTTCTTCAACATACTATTTAGCATATTGATTAAGAAACTTATAAATAGTTTCAGTATCAACTTTATTCTCAACTTCAAAAGATGGATCAATCTCTATAAGTCTACGTTCAAATTCAACTCCAAGCTAATATGTTTGTTCTAGTGTCATGATTCCAATCCTCTTAATTGAGCTTTAGTCTATAGCCTTGGAGATTCAACAACTTCTGTAGCCATAATTAAAGCTAGGTTAATTAATTCTTCAGCCATTGTATCAGATAATTCAAACAATATAGTATCTTGCTAACTTATAGGTTTATTTTTATCTACAAACTTTTCAGGGTTTTTTATATATGTATATATTGCGCTAACAGCTTCTGCTGGCGAAACATTACTACTATAATCTAAAGTATCCTTAGCAGCTATTATCTATTTATTCTATATACAATACATTAATTGTTTAGACCACGGATTGTTATTTACAGATTTAGTAAACTTATACATATCAGTAGAATGTATTTGTTTTGAACTAAGTCTAGTACCATCAGTGTTCGTAAACATAACATTTATTATATATAAAACATCACTTTGTAATGGATATATAAAATAACCAAGCTATGTTGTACCAGACAATACGTTAGACGTTGTTGTTCTAATTAACGGCTGTAAATCTTCAACTGCTTTTTCATCACCTTCAAAAGGAACTTTCCTCGTGTTATTTCCTGTAAATTTTTGAGCTATTAGAGCTAGGTAAGCCTTGTCTAGTAATGTAGCAATTTCGTATTCAGTTAACGACGGATATGACGTGGTGACATTCTCCTTGTCATATTCGATCATAAACTTTTCGTATATATCTTTATGCGTCATACGTCGTTTGTGTTTTATTACTTATTATTTGTTTCGTTAATAATAACAAGCTTAAGATCTTGATTTTTCTTATTATCTAAGTAAGTTATAGCTTCTGCTAATGATGTAGCAATTAAGTCTGTACCGTAATAATAATTAGTCTTATCTTTACGGATAACACCTTTAGCTACAGCCTCTTCAATAATAAATTCTGTGTCTTTTGATTTGTTATCAACCCACTTGTCAAAGAACTTCTTAGGATTCTTATCAACCATTGTAAACAGTGTAGACTCTACAAGTTCGTTAGACAAATCGTCTGACTTAACACCAAACAATCTAAGACACTTACGCATATTATCAAGTGATAACTTATCAAATTCACGAATAGCTTCTCTACGAAGTTTGTTAATCTTGTTCTGTTCAACAGCTTCAGCTTGACGATTAATCAAAATATAATCCTTACCAGCATCAATTTTATCAAGTGATGTAGCCACTCTCTTATGGCCTTCAAGGAATTTAATAATCATAGCTTGACGAG
>ERZ773051.57-NODE-57-length-98719-cov-8.392078_pt1 | contig 98719 bp, 78 predicted proteins | sample MGYA00580631_ERZ773051 | MGnify/ENA primary metagenome ERZ773051 (study PRJEB29015, sample SAMEA2738137) | human oral metagenome | biome: human oral; feature: human-associated habitat; material: saliva | place: China | collected 2204 ... | reverse complement strand
CGCGAGCTGGGTTCAGAACGTCGTGAGACAGTTCGGTCTCTATCTATCGTGGGCGCAGGAAATTTGCGTGGCTCTGACACTAGTACGAGAGGACCGTGTTGGACTGACCTCTGGTTTACCGGTTGTGGCGCCAGCCGCACCGCCGGGTAGCTAAGTCGGGATCGGATAAGCGCTGAAAGCATCTAAGTGCGAAGCCGGCCACAAGATTAGATTTCCTTATGAGGGTCGTTGTAGACGACAACGTTGATAGGGTGCAGGTGTAAAGACGGTGACGTCAAAGCCGAGCACTACTAATCGCCCGAAACTTTCCTTTCAGCGCAGCAGAATCTACTTAAAGCTGTCGCTTACTTTTGCAATGATCTACTAAAGGCGTAAGACATAGCGCTGCGTAATGCAAGTGACTATGTGATGATGCGTGTTCAAGAGATATTTCCGGTGGTTATAGCGACGGGGTTCCACCTCTTCCCATTCCGAACAGAGAAGTTAAGCCCGACCGCGCCGATGGTACTGCACACCCGCGGGAGAGTAGGTCGCCGCCATTTTACAAGACAAGCCTCGAGACTCGAAAGAGACTCGGGGCTTTGTTGTGTTTAGACGGTCGGGGGCGAGTGAGTGGGGGAGCAGAGGAGCGGGTTAGGGGAGAAGGGATTCTGCCGGGGAATGGGAGAATTTCGGTGGGCGGAGTGCGCTCACAAGGGTGTTTTTTGAGGATCTGGAAGCTTTTAGGGGGGAAGGATCTACAATCTCGAGTATATCAGAGACACGGAGGCGGAATCAACGGAGAAGGGAGGCACGTACTATCGAACCATCTGGTCTTGTGAATGCGTGGCCGGTTTTTTGCGTCCCCAGAAAACGCAGAAACGAGGTAAGAAATGATGGACAGCAGTGGAGTACACTGAAGAACTACGTCGTAACGACAAGTTTCGCTTGGATTGTGTTTATCCTCTCGCGTAGTGCGCACTTGTACAATAAGGTGACACCACATTTCAGCGATAGTCCTGTACCGCTATGCGGCGATTTTTAACCACACCGAGCCCTCCAGTGCCACATTACAACTCACCTAATCCATCATCTGCCGGCCAAACAGCCCACCTGCGTGCTGACCAATAAAAACGCTCCCACTCATCAATAACGATGGGGGGGAGCGTTTGTGCTGAGCGTGCGCAGGTTGGCGCACCGGGAGGGAGCGTTAGGGGAAGGGCATCACTTTTCGGGGTTCACTTCCTCGGCGTCCGCATCGCTCGTCTTGCGCTTGCCGAGATATTCCGGGAGGTTCATGCCAGCTTGGTCGAAGAGATCGGAGAGCGGCGGTACAGACTTCAGCAGGCCACTGACGAAGTTCGCCGTCGAACCCTTGCCGTCGGCGCTTTGTCCGCCGTTGTCCCAAACCGTCACCTTGTCGATGTTGATTCCCTTGATCGCTTCCACCTGCGTGCGCACGAGTTCCGGGAGTTTTTCGAGCAGAAGGAGCATGTACGCCTTGTTGGCATCGCCACCGGCGGCACGAATCATTTGGTCGTAACCCTCGGCCTGCTTCGTGAGGATCTGGTAGAGACCCTTGGCTTCCGCCTCCATCTTGGCAAAGATCGCGTCGGCCTCACCTTTGGCCTGCACACGTTTTTGTTCGGCTTCGGCTTCCGCTTCGATCACGATGCGGCGCTTTTCCACCTCTTGAGCCACGATGACGTTCGCCTGCTGCGAAGCACGTTCGCGTTCGGCGCGCGCTGTTTCCGCCAACCGTTCGGCGGAGTAGGCCTCTTCGAGTGCTTTGGCCTGCGCCACCTTTTCGGCGGCAACGGCGCGGCGCTGGGCTTCGGCTTCCCGCTCGCGGCGGTCGGCATCAGAGTTGGCCACTTCTACCTTCGCCTTGTTTTCGCCCGCGATGGCCATGGCATTGGCTTCCGAAGTCCGAATACGCGTTTCTTTCAACGCCTCGGCGCGACCGATCTCACCGATCTTGTCTTGTTCTGCCACGCTCACTTTGGCTTCGTTGATGGCCTTGGCGGCAGCTTCCTTACCGAGCGCTTCGATGTAGCCACTCTCGTCTTTGATGTCGGTGACGTTGACATTGATGAGCTTCAAACCGATTTTCTTCAGTTCGATCTCTACATTCTTCATAATGTTCTCTTGGAACTTGTCGCGGTCGCTGTTCAATTCTTCGATCGACATGGAAGCGATAACCAAACGGAGCTGTCCGAAGAGAATATCGCGGGCCATTTCCTGGATGTCTGTGGGTTTGAGTCCGAGGAGACGTTCGGCGGCGTTGTTCATCGAGTCGCCTTCGGTGGAAATACCCACGGTGAAGCGGCACGGCACGTCGACGCGTATGTTTTGTCGCGAGAGCGCATTCGTCAGGTTCGCTTCGATCGAGATGGGCGTGAGGCTCAGGTAAGCATAGTCCTGAATGATGGGCCAAACAAAGGCGCCGCCACCGTGAATGCACTTGGCAGAACCGTTGGTGCCGCGTGTGCCGTAGATCACCAGGATCTTATCCGACGGACAGCGGCGGTAGCGATTGAGCAGGGCGGCGAGCATGATGATCGCGCCTACGACCAGAATCGCCGGGAGGAGAATGGGAGACATGATAATGAGAGTTGAAGTTGAAAAATAGGGAGGTTATGAAAATTCGTTGGTCATTGCGAGAAAGTCCTTGGGAAGGACGTGTCGCATCAAGTCAGGCGCTGCACCGATACTGTGAGGTTGTCCACCGCATCGACCACGCGCACTTTGCAGCCCGTGGGCAGTTCGCTGCCGTCGGCACTTTGCGCAGCCAGTTCGTGCAGCGATCCGGCGACGCTCACCATCACTTTGCCCTGTTGGCCCCGACCCGCCGGAATGCGCAGGTACACATCGCCCACGCTGCCCACGCTTTGCGTTGTGGAGAACGTGGCGTTTTGCGACAAGTGCAGGACTTGGCGCAGCAGCCAGTAGACGATCAGCATGAAGAGCGCACCCACCGACAGAGCCACCACGGCGAGCCACACCGGGTCGGTGATTTCGGTGTAGCACAGTACGCCCGTCCAACCGAAACCGAGGAGGAAGCAGGCCACCGTTTTGACCGAAACCAAACTCAGCCCGTCGACATCAAACGAGACGTCGCCGCCGCTGAAGTCGGCATCGGTGTCGAATCCGAAAAGCAGGAGCAAGATTTGGAGGATGAACACGCCGGTTGCCACAATGGCCGTCCCCCAATAGAGATAGTAGGCGGGAGATTGGAGAAAAAGTTCCCAGTAGGATGAAATCATGGTGTGAGGTGAATGAAAATGTGACAAGAGAATTAGGCCCAATGCCTTTCGGGACTGGACTCGGGCGCGTTTTTCAAAAGAAGGGGCGCAGCTCGAGCCACCCCATTGGGTCCTGCGGGCGTCCGGCCGGGGTGCGCATGTCGATCTGCCGAGTGAGGAGCAATCGAGGCGCGGGCGTTCGTCGTCACCGCCCTTGGGCTTGTGAAAACGACGCGGCGAAGGGACATCCACAGCGCGAATATACAGACAATGTTTTGAACTTCCAAAGAAAGTTGCACGATCTTTTTCGTTCCCGCCCCATAAATTGTTCGCCTTTCGTCGGAGTAAGTTGAGAATCAGGGAGAAAAATTGTTCCTTCTTCCCCATCGACATTGCGTTTGTCCCGACGAGAGGAGAGAAAGAAGGGAAGAAAAAACGAAAAACGGGGAAGAATTCGACGAAAACGCCCTTGTTTCGCCGATTTCTTCCCCGTTTTTCCTCCCGCGTCTCGTTTTTCTTTTCTTCCCTGCGGTGTCCGTGAGTTTTCTCCGCGGTCGGCGGCAGCGGGGCGCGAATTTTCAAGTTCCGCAAGGCGCACTTTCGCCGTTTTTTGTATATTTGCACGACCATGTCGCCCCTCGGCGACCTGTTTTGGCCCTCTAAAACCACCCCCGAATGAAGTATGCTCTCGTCACCGGCGGTTCCCGCGGCATCGGTCGCGCCATTGCGCTCCGTTTGGCCGCAGCCGGTCTCCCCGTCATCGTCAATTATGTGCACAACGAAGCGGCTGCCCGTGAAGTGCTCGAGGAAATCGAGCAGGCGGGCGGACGCGCCGAGCTGATGTGCTGCGATGTGGCCGATCCCGCAGCCGTGGAGGACGCCATCGAACGCTGGGAGAATGCGCACCCCGACGACTTTGTGGGGGTGTTGGTCAACAATGCCGGGATACGCCGCGACAACCTCTTGATCTTCATGCAGAACGAGGAGTGGCATCGGGTGACTGACACCACGCTCAACGGCTTCTTCTACTGCACGCGCCGATTGCTCAAAGGCATGATGGCGCATCGCGACGGGCGCATCGTCAACATCACCTCGCTCTCCGGCCTCAAAGGCATGCCCGGCCAGGTCAATTATTCGGCAGCTAAGGCGGCGCTGATCGGTGCCACCAAGGCTTTGGCGCAAGAGGTCGCGCCGCGAAAAATAACGGTCAATGCCATCGCACCCGGCTTCGTGAAAAGCGACATGACCGCCGATCTCGACGAGAAAGAACTCAGCAAATTGGTGCCGCTGCGGCGTTTCGGCACCCCCGAAGAGGTGGCCGCCTTGGCCGCCTTCCTCGTTTCGGACGAAGCCGCCTACATCACCGGCGAAGTCATCAACATCAGCGGCGGACTCTACACCTGAGCGCCGCCCCCCGCCCCGTTTTCCTTTTCTGCTCACCTTTCATCTCCGTTTTCCCTCATGCAAACGCAACGTGTCGTCGTCACCGGCATCGGCATCTGGTCGTGTCTCGGCACAGATGTGCAATCCGTCACCGCTTCGCTTCGTGCCGGCCGTTCAGGCATCGGCGTCGATCCCGAGCGCGCCGCCTATGGCTATCAATCCACCCTCACCGGCATCGTCGAACGCCCCGTGCTCAAGGGCTTGCTCGACCGCCGCATGCGCACCGGCCTGGCCGAGGAGGGAGAATATGCCTACATGGCCGCTCGGCAGGCGCTTCAAATGGCCCAACTCGGCGACGAACAACTGCGCGAACGCGAGGTGGGCTGCATCTTTGGCAACGATTCGTCGGCGGCCCCCGTCATCGAGGCCGCAGAAATCATGCGCGAGAAGCACGACTCCGCGTTGCTCGGCAGCGGTTTCATCTTCCGGTCCATGAACTCGACCGTCACGATGAACCTCAGCACCATTTTCGGCCTGCGAGGTGCCAACTTCACCGTGAGCGCAGCCTGCGCCAGCGGTAGCCACTCCATCGGTTTGGCCTACCTCCTCATCCGGCAGGGATTGCAAGACCTGGTGCTTTGTGGCGGCGCGCAAGAGGTCAATAAATATTCCATGGCCACCTTCGATGCGCTCGGTGCCTTCTCCAAGCGCATGGACGAACCCACTCGCGCCTCCCGCCCGTTCGACCGCGACCGCGACGGACTCGTGCCCAGCGGTGGAGCGGCGGCACTGGTAGTCGAGAGTTACGAAAGCGCCGTGGCGCGCGGAGCCAACATCTTGTGCGAAATCGTCGGATATGGCTTTTCGGGCAACGGAAGCGGCATATCGCAGGCCAGCGACGAAGGCTCGTTTGTGGCCATGCAACGCGCGTTGTCCGACGCCGAACTCCGTCCGACCGACATCGACTACGTGAATGCCCACGCCACCTCCACGCCGCAAGGCGACACCTTCGAGGCGCGTGCGCTGCGTCGCCTGTTCGAAGGCACCGACACGTGGATCAGCAGCACCAAGAGCATGACCGGCCACGAATGTTGGATGGCCGGTGCGAGCGAAATCGTATATAGCCTCCTCATGATGCGCGGCGGATTTGTCGCCCCCAACATCAATCTGGAGCACCCCGACGAAGAAGTGACGCATTTGCGCATGGCCACGCAGGCCGAAACGGCCGATGTGCGCACGGTGTTGAGCAACTCCTTCGGCTTCGGCGGCACCAATTCGGCACTGATCCTGCGTCGCATCGACTGAAGTGCCCTTCCTCCTCTAATCCTCGTTGTCTATGCATCTGTTTCCCGCCCTCCGTGCACGCTACACCCGCGAACCCTTTTCGGCTCCCGAGGCACAACGCCGCGCAGAACTCATTGCTTGGTCGCCGGTTGTTTTTGAAGTTTCTCGCCTCATGGTGAAATTCGGCATCCTCTCGCTGCTGCGCGACAGCGATGCGGGGCTCACCGTCGAAGAAATCGCCGAGGCCACCTCGCTTTCGCCCTATGCCGTCACGGTGCTCACCGATGCCTCGCTGAGCATCGGCACCATTCTGGTCGACGAGGCCACCGACCGATTCTCCCTCTCCAAAACCGGATGGTTTCTCCTCACCGACGAGGGCACGCGCGTGAATCTCGAATTTAACCACGCCGTGAACTATCGCGGCATGTTCCATCTCGAAGAGGCTTTGCGCGAGGGGCGCCCCGCCGGCTTGACCACGCTGGGCGATTGGCCCACCATCTACGAAGGACTCTCCCAACTGCCCGACGACGTGCGCGAGAGCTGGTTTGCCTTCGACCATTATTATAGCGACCACTCGTTCGATGCCGCGCTCGACCTCGTGTTTTCGCGCCCCATCCACCACCTGATGGACGTTGGCGGCAACACCGGGCGCTTCGCCTTGCGCTGTGTGGAGCGCGATGCCGGCGTGCGTGTCACGATTGTCGACCTCCCCGGGCAGATAGGCCTCATGCGCCGCAACGTAGCCGGGCAGCTCGGTGCCGAACGCATCGAGGGCGTGCCCGCCGATCTCCTCGATCCGCTCTGTCCGCTCCCCACTTCCCATCCGTGGGACGTGATTTGGATGAGCCAGTTCCTCGATTGTTTCTCCGAAGCCGAGATTCTCACCCTGCTCACGCGGGCGGCCGACGCCATGGGCCCCGAAACCTCGCTGTTCATCATGGAAACCTTCTGGGATCGCCAGCGCTACGAGACGGCCTCCCTGTGTTTGACCCTCACCAGCGTTTATTTCACCGCAATGGCCAACGGTAACAGCAAAATGTACCACTCCGAACGCCTATTTGCCCTCATTGCGCGCGCAGGATTGGAGGTGGTTGCCGTGCACGACGGACTCGGCCGCGGACACACCCTGCTCGAAGTGCGACGCCCCCGGTAAATCGGCGTGCACCTCGACGATTTGATCTGTACATCCACTTAATCTCATTCATATAGACCCCATGACAAGACAAGAAATAGAAGAAAACGTACGCGAATTTCTCATCGACGATCTCGAAATCGACGAAGAAAAGATCCATCCCGAGGCTTTGCTCAAAGACGACCTGGGCATCGACAGCCTCGACTTTGTGGACATTGTGGTCATCATCGAGCGACGTTTCGGTTTTAAGATCAAGCCCGAAGAAATGGCCGGCGTACAAACGCTCCGACAGTTCTGCGACTACATCGAAAGCAAGGTGGGCGCATGACGCCGCGCTGGCAGGGACACACCGACGGCACGCCTTTCATGCAGCAATGTCTCGTCCGCGCCTTCGCGTGGCTGCCGCTTTGGGCGTTTTATGCCGCCGTGCTCCTCGCAGTCCCCTTCTATCTGCTCTTCGGTGCGGGCACGCGTGCATCTTATGTCTTCTACCGTCGGCGAATGGGCATGCATCCGCTGCGCGCCGCCGTCTATTGCGTGCGCAACCACTACCGTTTCGGTCAAATCATGATCGATCGCTTCGCCCGCTACGCCGATGTGGATTTTCACTTCGAGGTGGAGAACAAAAACCGGTTCGATGAACTGATGGCGCGCCCGGAAGCCTTTGCCATGCTCAGTGCGCACGTCGGTTGCTACGAGATGAGCGGCTATTATTTCCGCCCGCAGGGCAAAACCATCCATGCGCTGGTCTATGCCCACGAGACACCGACCGTCATGGCGCACCGCCGGCGCGTTTTCGCCCGACACGGCGTGCAGATGATCCCCGTTTCCGACGATTTCTCCCACCTCTTCGCGCTCAACGCCGCGATTTCGGCCGGCGACATCGTGAGTTTGCCCGCCGATCGCTCGGCCGGCGCCGAACGCACGGTGGCGGTGCCTTTTTTCGGCGCCGAAGCCCCCTTCCCCCTCGGGCCGTTTGCCGTGTTGGCTCGCTACGAACTGCCGGCGCTTGCCGTCTTCGCACTCAAAACCTCGGTGCGCGGCTATCGTTTGCTCGTGCGGCGCCTGCCGACCCCGCCGGCCGGCCTTCGCCGTCCGCAGCGAGCCGAATGGTTGGCGCGGGCTTTTGCCGAAGAACTCGAGCGCGTGGTGCGCAGCTATCCCGACCAGTGGTTCAATTTCTTCGACTTCTGGGCTGCGGCACCCCGTCCTGCCGACACAACTCCCCCCTCCGCATGAACACACCCCAAGCCGGCCCCGATCCCGCGACGATCGACGTGGCCGAACTCCTGCCGCAGCAACCGCCCTTCCTGCTCATCGACCGAATGCTCAGTTATGATGAGCGCACCACCGCGTGTCGACTCCGCATCACCCCCGACAACCTTTTCTGCGAGGGACAAAACCTCTCGCCCTTCGGGTTGGTCGAAAGCATGGCGCAGACTTGCGCTGCGAGGTTGGGCTATTACAATAAATACATCCTGCATCTCGAGGTGCTCATCGGCTATATCGGCGCCGTGCGGGCGTTGCAAATCGAACGCCTCCCGCGCGTGGGCGAAGACATGGAGGTGCGCATCGAAATTGTGCAGGCCGTGCTCGGCATGACGCTGGCCGACGCGACGGTACTCGTGGACGGCGAGCGCATCGCCTCCGCCGAATTGAAAATTGCCATCGCCGAACAAAATCACTGAGCCCGTTCTCCCCTCGTTTCCCCCTCTGCCCATGTCCGATCTCCCCTCTCTTCCCGAATTGCGCGCCTCCCATCCCTTCGATGTGCGGTTTAGCGAAGTCGATCCCATGCAAATTGTGTGGCACGGCGCCTATCCGCTCTATTTTGAGGACGCCCGCGAAGCCTTCGGCGCCCGTTACGGACTGGAATACATGACCATTGCCCGCGAAGGCTGCTATGTTCCGCTCGTCGAACTCACGTTTCGCTATCTCCGCCCAATACGTTACGAGACGAAATGCCGCGTCGACATCTTCTATCGCCCCACGGCCAGCGCAAAAATCGTCTTCGACTACGAAATTCGCGCCGTCGACGACGAAACCCTCCTGGCCACCGGCCACAGCGTGCAGGCTTTTATGGATCGCGACTACAACCTTTTGTGGTACAAGCCCGAGTTCTTCGTGCGTTGGGAGGAGCGCTGGGGCATTTTCACCGACCGTCTTCCGCTATGATCCATTGTTTGGCCGACAACATCCATTCTCCGTTCGGCAACACCACCGCCGACAATTTCGCCGCGCTGCGTCGCGGCGCACAACGGCCCACACTTCACCGCCTGCCCGGAGTGCCCGAACCGTTGTGCGCCGCGTTGTGGCCTGAAGGTGCCATCGAGGCGCGCTATGCCGCCCTCTACGGCGACCCCGAAGGGCTTTCGCGCTTCGAACAGCTCGCGCTGTTGTCCATTCGGGCCGCGTTGGCGCAAACCGAGCTCGATGTTTCCGCCCCCGATTGCCTGTTGTTGCTTTCCACCACGAAGGCCAATGTGCGTTGGCTCGCGGCCGCCCCCCAAAGTTTCGCGCCCCGCACCGGCACCCTGGGCGAAACCGCCGCCGTCATCGCGCGGCACGCCGGTTTCTCCACCGTTCCCGTCGTGGTCTCCAACGCCTGCATCTCCGGTGCCCATGCGCTTCTGCTCGCCGCCCGCCTTTTGCGCCAAAAAGCCTATCGCCACGTCGTGGTGTGCGGAGTCGACGAGCAAAGTCCCTTCATCGCCGCCGGTTTTCAGTCCTTCCGCGCCCTCTCCCTCGCCCCTTGTCGGCCCTTCGATGCCGCGCGCGACGGCCTCAATCTCGGAGAAGCCGCCGCCACTCTCGTTCTTTCGAGCGACCCTCCCCGTCGGGCTGTCGAAACACCCCGTGCCGTCCTCGATTGGTGCCTCGTTTCCGGCGCCGTGCGCAACGATGCCAACCACATCTCGGGCCCCTCGCGCACCGGCGAGGGCGCTTTCCGCGCCCTTCGCGCCACCTTGCCGCCCGATGTCTCGCGTTTGGCCTTCGTCAGTGCCCACGGCACCGCCACGCCCTACAACGATGAGATGGAAAGCCGGGCCTTCTCGCGTGCCGCCCTCAGTGCGCTGCCCGTTGCGGCCTACAAAGGGCTTTTTGGTCACACGATGGGCGCCGCCGGCGTGCTCGAAACGCTCCTTTCCTTCCGTGCCGTGGAAGCCGGTTGCGTGCCGCCCGTGCAAGGCTTCGCACAGCTCGGCGTCACCTGCCCGGTTTCGGTCAGCGCCGTCGAGCGTCCCACCCATCGGCGGGAGTTGGTGAAAATGCTCTCCGGATTCGGCGGGTGCAATGCCGCGTTGCACTTCGCGCCGGCCCCCGATGTCGCCGATGCCCCGCGCGGTTTCGTCGAGCGAGACTGGACTCCTGTGGCCGAAGTGCGCCTCACCTCCGCCACCTGCTCCGTCGACGGCGAAACTTTGCCCCTCTCGGCGACGGGCGAGGCCCTGCTCGCTGCGATTTATGCCGAATTCATCGGCGGCTATCCCAAGTTCCACAAAATGGACCCCCTCAGTCGCCTCGGCTTCGTGGCTTCCGAACTGCTGCTCGCTGCCGTGCGTCGCAAAGGTCACCACCTCGACGAAAACACCGCCGTGGTGCTCGTCGGCCACTCCGGATCGCAAGCCGCCGATACCCGATTTCAGCGCACCATTGCCGCCCCCGACAATTACTATCCCAGCCCTGCGGTTTTTGTCTACACCCTGCCCAACATTGCAACGGGCGAAATCGCCATCCGCAACGGCTTCCACGGTGAAACCGCCTATTTTGCGCTCCCCGCCTTCGAGGCCGACCGCGTGCGCCGCCTCGTTTGCACCGCCGGCACCGACCCCGAAACCACCGCCCTCGTGGGAGGGTGGATCGAATGCCCGACCGCCGACCACTTTGAGGCGCATCTCCATTGTTATCTGCCCCAAGCCGCGGCGCTCCGACCGTAAAACGGCACCCCGTCGCCCCCTTTCATTTACTCATCCCCTCATCTCTTTTCCGCTATGGACGAACTCAAACGCCAACTCAAGCAGCAAATCATCGAAGTCCTCTCGCTCGAAGAAATCAACCCCGAAGACATCGTCGACAGCGAGCCCCTCTTCGGCGAAGGTCTCGGCCTGGATTCCATCGACGCCCTGGAACTCATCGTGCTCATGGAGAAAAACTACGGCATCCGCCTCAACAATCCCGCAGAAGGCAAAGCCATTTTCGCTTCGCTCGACACCATGGCCGATTACATCGCCCAACACCGCACCAAATGATCGTCATCACCGGAGCCGGCCTCCTTTCGGCCATCGGCACCAACCAAGCCGAGACGCTGCAATCCCTGCGCGACGCACGCGCCGGGCTGCATCCCGTGCGCTTCCTCCCCACCGTCCACCGCGAACTGCCCGTGGGCGAGGTGCCGTTGTCCGACGATGAGCTGCGCCGCCTGGCCCAAGCCCCCGAAGCCCGTTCGCGCACCGCGCTGATGGGCATGGTTGCGTTGCGCGAAGCCCTCACGCAGGCACAAATCACCCCGCAACTCATCGCCGACACGGCGTTGGTGTCCGGCACCACCGTGGGCACGATGGATTGCACCGAGCGCGAGTTTGCTCGCACGGGGCGGGTGGAGCAACTCGGCGACTGCGCCGAGGCCACCCGGGAAATGGCCGACCACATCGGCCCGTTTGCCTTCGTCACCACCTGCAGCACGGCCTGCTCCTCGGCCGCCAACGCCTTCATCCTCGGGGCCAACCTCATTCGTTCCGGCCGTTTCGATCGTGTGGTCGTGGGAGGCAGCGAATGCCTCTCGCGCTTTCATTTCAACGGATTCCGGGCTTTGATGATTCTCGACAGCCAGCCCTGCCGTCCTTTCTCGCACGATCGTGCCGGACTGAACCTGGGCGAAGGCGCCGCTTTCGTGGTGCTCGAGCGGGAAAGTGCCGCCCGTGCTCGCGGCGTGCGCCCCTTGGCGGTGCTCGAAGGGTGGGGCAATGCCTGTGACGCCTACCATCAGACGGCCACCTCCGAGAACGGCGAAGGCCCTTACCTGGCGATGACGCAAGCCCTGCGGCGAGCCGGCGTTGCCCCCCGTGACGTCGACTATGTCAACGCGCACGGCACCGCAACGCCCAACAACGATGTGACCGAAAGCGCCGCACTGCGCCGCGTCTTCGGCGAAAACCTGCCCCACATCTCGTCGACCAAAGCGTTCACGGGGCACACCACCAGCGCCTCGGGTAGCATCGAGGCCGTCATCTGCCTCTTGGCCTTGCAGCACGGCTTCGTTCCTCCCAATTTGCGGTGGGACGGCGGCGACGATTCGCTGATTCGCCCCGTGGTCGACCCGCCGGCGCACACGCCCCTGCGGCGTGCGCTCTGCAACGCCTTCGGTTTCGGCGGCAACGACACCGCTTTGCTCCTGGCCACCCCCGAGGCGGCCGCGGCACACCGCGACACGGTGCTGCCAGACGCCCCCTCGCAACCGCTGCGCCCCGTCTATGTCAAGCAGTGCGTGCGGTTTGCCGACTTGGCCCCCGAGCAGTTGCCCAAAATCCCCCCGATGGTGGCCCGCCGCCTGAGTGGGGTGCTCAAACGCGCGCTGCAAACCTCGCTCGTCGTGCTCGAACGCGCCGACTGTCCCCATCCCGATGCCATCGTGACGGGCACTGCCATGGGATGCGTGCGCGACACCGAGGCTTTTCTGCGCGAAATGGTGGAGCGCGACGAACAGTTGCTGCAACCCACCCACTTCATTCATTCCACCCACAACACCATCGGCGCACTCATCGCCATCCGCACCGGCACGCACGGCTACAACAACACCTTTTCCCACGGAGAGGCGTCGTTCGAAGCCGCACTGCTCGACGCGCAACTCCTCTTGGCGCTCGGCGAAGCCGAACAGGCACTCGTCGGCGCGCACGACGAAGACGGCGAGTGCACGGTTTGCTTTCTCGACACCGAGGTGAACGGCGCTTTGTGCCGACTCGACGCGCCGATGTCCGCTGCCGAATTATGTCGCAACTCTATTGTTTAGCCTTGGTGCAGGCCGCGCTGCTCACGATCGGGCAGGTGCTGCTCAAAATCTCCCTGCAATCGTTCGGTCGCTTCGAGTGGTCGTGGCGTTTCTTCGCGGCGGTGTTCACCAATCTCCGTTTTGCGCTCTGCGGCCTGAGTTTTGCAGCCGCTTCGCTCCTTTGGGCCTACATCATGCGCCGGTTTCCCTTTTCCACGGCCTATCCCACCGTGAGTTTGAGCTATGTGTTCGGCCTCTTCGCGGCCGTGTTCGTCTTTGACGAGCAGGTTCCGCCCCTGCGCTGGGTGGGTTGTGCCTGCATCGTGTTCGGCGTTTGGCTCACCACGCGCTGAAACGCGGCGAAGGCGGGCGCGTGTGTTTCGGCGCACGCCGAGTGTCGGTCGAAAAGTGGCGGGTTCCACTCGAAAACGCCCCGTTTTCGCGCCATAACGCCCCACTTTTTTCGAAAACTTCCCCGTTTTCGTCCCGCAAGTGCCGCCGGTCATCCGCCGTGCGGGCAGTGTGCCTACGGAAATTGCGGGCCATCGTGTTCCGACGGGCGAGCGGTTTCTCTCCCTCCCCCTCTTTATCCCCATTACTATGCAAATTCTTTTTCCTCTCCGCACTCTCTGTTGCGTTTTGTTGCTGAGTTGCTGCGCGCTGTGCGGAGCGCAGACGCCGGTGTCGCCGCAGCGCGCCGCACAAATGGTGGCCGCCATCACGTCCACCGCGGCTTCCACGCGCACCCTGCGTGCCGATTTCGTGCAAACCAAGTCGTTGCGCATGCTCAACCACAAGCTGACGGCGCGCGGACGCGTGATTTTCGCCGCACCCGCCCGTTTGCGCTGGGAATATCTCGCGCCCACCGCCTATGTCTTGGTCATCGACGGAGAGAAAGTCACGGTGCGCAGTGGCAAAAACAAGCACAGCATCGACACAAGACAGAGTCAAATTTTCGCGCAGATTGCACAAATCATGTCCGAAAGCGTGACCGGCCGCTCATTGGCCGACACTCGGCGCTTCGCAGTGCGCCTTTTTGACGAAGGTAACACCTGGACGGCGGAGCTTACGCCCCGCAACGGGGCGCTCAAACGCCTTTTTGCCACCGTGCGCCTGCGTTTCGATGCCAAACGTCGCGTGGTCACGCGTGTGGACCTGGTGGAACACAACGGCGACGCCACGGTGATCGAAATGCAGGGCGTGCAAGTCAACCAACGTCTCGATGCCCATGCGTTTCAAGTGGATTAAAGGGCTCCTGCCTGCCGTGTGGCTGTGCACAGCCTGCGCCGGATTGTACCGCGCCCCCCGAGTGGCCGCACCGCCCTGCGTGTTGCGCGCCGCCGATTCGGTGGGCACCGTCACCGAATGGACCGCCGAAATCCATTTCGCCCGCGCCGATTTCACCGGCATCTGCGTGTTGAGGCGCACAGCCGGCGGAGCGGCCGGCACAGTGGTCAACGAATTTGGCGTCCGCGCCTTCGATTTCACCTACGATGCGCAGCACCGGCGCGTGCAGCTCGCACAAATCATGCCCATGCTCGACAAATGGTACATTCGCCGCACGCTGCGCCGAGATTGGTGCGCGCTGCTCGAGCAACTGTGCGACACCACGCAGGCCGACTACCGCAATGCGCGCCGAAACATCGACTATCGTCTCACCCTTCTCCCTCCTGCTGCCCATGCAACTCCTCAATAGTCTCTTCCGCGTGGTGGATCGTCGCCAAGAAGGCGAGCAAACGGTTTTCGACGTGGAGCTTTGTGCCGATCATCTCATCTATCGCGCCCATTTCCCCGGTCATCCCATCACGCCGGGCGTGTGTGTGATGCAGATGGTGTGCGAACTGGCGGCCGAAATCGTGGGACACCCCGTGCACATGACCGGGGCGAAAAACGTGAAGTTCCTCGCTCCGATCATTCCCACTGCAACACCGCGCGTCATCGTGCGCATGACCGTCGAGCCGACCCGCATTGTGGCGGCCGTGGAGGGGGGCGAGCAAGTGATGGCCAAACTTTCGCTCTGCCATGAAGCCTAAAATTTGCGTGCTCATTCCCACCTTCGACAACGCCGCTACCCTCCGCGATGTGGTGCAGGGGGTGTTGCCGAAGGGCTATCCCGTGTTGGTGGTCGACGATGGGAGCCGCGTGCCCGCCACGGCGCTGTTGGCCGACGTGGCCGGCGACTTGCACGTGCTGCGCCACGCGACGAATCGCGGCAAAGGGGCGGCGTTGTGCACGGGCTTCGCGTGGGCACGGGAAAACGGCTTCACGCACGTCATCACCCTCGATGCCGACGGACAACACCTGCCCGAGGATGTGCCGACGCTGGCGAAGGCCGTGAGCGAAACACCCGACGAAATCATCGTCGGCAACCGCTTCGATCCGCGAAAGTTCGGGCCCGACAACGCGCGCAACATGAGCAGCGGCAGCAAAACGGCCAACGGCCTGAGTAATTTCTGGCTCCGCGTGCAAACCGGGTGCCGACTGCCCGACACGCAAACGGGCTTTCGCGCCTATCCGCTCCGCGCGCTGCACGGATTGCGGTGGATCACCTCGCGCTATGAGGCGGAACTCGAACTGTTGGTCTTTGCGGCTTGGCGAAATGTGCGTTTGCGCAGTGTGCCGATCGGGGTCTATTATCCGCCGGCGGAGGAAAGGGTGAGCCACTTCCGCCCCCGGGCCGATTTTCTGCGCATTTCGCTGCTCAACACCGTCTTGACCACCGTGGCGCTGGCCGTGGTTTGGCCGTGGCGCGCGCTGCAATGGATCGCCACCCTCGCGGTGTTGCTCGTTCTCTTCGCGGTGATGCTCGTGGCACAGGCCGGACTCTGGCTGTATTTCCGCTGTTTTCGGCTCACCGAGGCCCGCCGTCTCGCCCTCCATCGCGGCATGGCGGCTGTGGCTCGCGGCTTGTTGCGCCTCTTGCCTCGCGTGCGAATCGAAAAACTCAACCCGCACGACGAAAACTTCGCCGAGCCCGCGGTGATTGTGCTCAACCATCGCAGTCACCTCGACCTGCTTTGCGCGCTTGCCCTCACGCCGCGTCTCGTTATGCTCACGAAACGTTGGGTTTGGCGCAATCCGTTGTATGCTTTGGTGCTGCGTTACGCCGAATATCTCCCCACCACCCGCGATTTTGAGGAGAATTTCGCCCGCATCGAGGGCGTGGTGCGGCGCGGATATTCCGTGTTGATTTTCCCGGAAGGGACCCGTTCGTACACGGAGCGCACGGGGCGGTTCCACCAAGGGGCTTTTGTGTTGGCGCGTCGGCTCGGTGTCGAGGTGCTCCCCGTGGTGTTGCACGGCACCTCGCAAGTGTTGCACCGCCGCGCCCATGTGTTGTCGCCCGGCCGGATCGTTGTGGAAATCGGCGCCCGTATCGCACCGGGAACGCCCCTGTGGAGCGACGATTCGTTGGACATGGCGCGACGGGTGCGCCGATATTTCGAAGAAAGGTATGAAGCATTGTCTGATCATCGGTAGCGGACTGGGCGGACTCTCCTGCGGTGCGCTGTTGGCGCGCCACGGTTTCGCCGTCACCGTGCTCGAACAGGGCGCGCAAGCGGGCGGTTGTCTGCAAAGTTTCGTGCGGGCCGGTGCGAAGTTCGAGACCGGCATGCATTTTGTGGGCAGTGCCGACCCCGGACAGGCCTTCCGGCGTCTGCTCCACGGCTTCGAACTCGACGAACTCCCCCTCGAACGCCTCGACCCCGCGGCCTACGACGTGATCACCCTGGGGTGCGACGAATTTCCTTGGGCCAACGGCGCCGAAGCCTTCGTGGAATCCCTGGCAAGCTCCTTTCCGGCGGAGCGCGACGGGCTGCATCGCTACATGCAACTCGTTGAAAACATCGCCGCTGCCTCACCTTTGCGCGCAGCAACGGCTTCCGACACCGCGTTGCAGGCCATGATGGACTACCGGCTGCGGAGTGTCGACGAAGTGGTGGGGACTTTGGTGCGCGATCCGCTTTTGCGCCGCGTGTTGGTGGGGAATGCGCCCCTCTATGCGGGGCGTTTCGGGCACACGCCCTTCACTTCTCACGCTTTTATCACCGACTTTTACAACCGAAGTGCCTTTCGCATCGTGGGCGGCAGCGAGCAAATGGCCGAAAGGCTCGTACGCAGCATCGAAAACCGGGGCGGACGCGTGGAAACGCGGCAACGCGTGACGAAAATTGCCCACGACGGCGTGCGCACCACGGGAGTTTACACTGCCGACGGCCAATTTTTTCCCGCCGACTGCGTCATTGCCGCCGTGCATCCCCGCCGAGTGCTCGAAATGCTCGAGGAAGGCGCTCCCTTTCGGCCGGCCTATCGCCGCCGCATCGCTGCTTTGCCGCAAACGGTGGGCTGTTTCACCGTGTATCTCGACTTTCTGCCCGAAAAAGTGCCCTATCTGCGCAGCAACCACTACGTGTATCCGGCGGGCAACCCGTGGCATTGCGACGAATACACCGCAGAGGATTGGCCCCGCGGCTACCTTTATATGCATCTCTGCCCCACAGCGGGCGCGAAATACGCCACGACGGCCGAAATCATCGGCTACATGCGCTACGAAGAGGTGGAAAAATGGAGCGAAACGCGCGTCGGGCGGCGCGGCGAAGCCTACGAAGCGATGAAACGCGCCAAGGCTGAGCAGCTACTTGCTGCCGTTGAGGCCAAATTCCCCGGGACGCGCGCCGCCGTACGCCGATTTTACACCTCTACGCCCCTCACTTATCGCGACTACACGGGCACAGCGCGCGGAAGTCTCTACGGTGTGGAGCAAGATGTGGCCTTGGCCGGCGCAAATCGGGTGCAGCATCGCACGAAACTCCCCAATCTTTTTCTCGCCGGCCAGAACATTAACGCGCACGGTGCCCTGGGAACACTGGTCGGCACGCTGGTGGTGTGCAAAGAATTGGTGGAAGCCGACCGACTCTTGGCGACTTTTCGCGAATAGCGCCCGCCGAGCGGGGGAAAGTGCCCCGCTGCTCGATGAAATCGGCGTTTTTGGAAGTTCCAAGCGCCGGAAATCCACTGAAAACCCTCGTCTTTCGATATGGAAACCCTCCCTCCCTCAGCTGTTTCGTCGCCTCAGTCGTCCTCCGCTCCCCCCGATATTGTCGTGGTCGGCGGCGGTTTGGGCGGATTGTTCACCGCTGCACTCTTGTCGCGCGAAGGTTGTCGGGTGACGGTGTTGGAGAAAAACACCATTGCCGGGGGCGGATTGCAATCTTTCCGCCGCGGCGCTCTACAATTCGACACCGGCATGCACTTACTCGGCGGTTTTCGCCCCGGAGGTAACGTGTGGCGGCTGTGTCGTCACCTGGGTGTGCTCGAAAAGCTCCGGCTGCGGCACACCGATGCCCAATGTATGGACGAAATCACCCTCTTGGACGAGCAAACCACCTATCGCATCGCCGAAGGCAGGGAGGGATTCGTCGAAAGTTGGGCGCGCTATTTCCCGCACGCCCGCACCGAATTGCAAAACTACGTGGCCGCGATGTACCAATTGGTGGAACGTCTCGATTTGTTCCATTTGCGTGCGGTGGAATCGGCTTTTTTCGAAATGCCCGAGGAGTTTTTGCTCACGGCCGACGCCTTTATTGCCCGCTACATTTCGGACGAGCGGCTGCAAGAACTGGTGGCTTACATGAATCCCCTGTACGGCGGCGTGAAAGGACGGACGCCGGCCTACGTGCACGCCGTGATCAGCGTGTTGTACATCGACGGACCGTCGCGTTTCGTGGGCGAAAGTCGCGCACTGGCCGATGCCCTCATCGAAGTGGTGGAGGCCGGCGGCGGAAAGGTGGTGCGCGGAGCCGAAGTGCAGCGTATTGCTGTGCACGATCGGGCCGTGACGCACGTCGAAACCACCGACGGACGTCGATTTTCGGCCGAGCGTTACATTTGCGCCACCCATCTTCGCGAGATGCTCCGCCTGGTCGACGCCGAAGCCTTCAACAAAGCCTATCGAACCCGCCTGGCTTCGTTGCCGGTGAGCTATTCTGCCTTTTGCGTCTTCGTGGAGTTGGAGCCCGAGCGCGTGCCTTATGTCAACCACACGGGCTACGTCATGCGGCGGCAGGGCGACATGTGGAACATGGCGCCGGAGGCCGACGAAGAATGGCCGCACGGCTTCCTCTACATGACGCCTCCCGACGGAGAAGCCGACCGTTTTGCGCGCCGGCTGGTGCTCACCGCCCCCATGTCGGCCACGGCGGTCGAAGCGTGGGCCGACACGCGCACCGGACAGCGGGGAGCGGACTACGAAGCGTGGAAGCGCGCGCACGCCGAGCGGCTTTTGCAGGCCTTGTGGCGCGTGCATCCGGAGTGGGCACCGCATTGTCGGCACATTTACAGCGCGTCGCCACTCACCATCCGCGACTATTATCATTCGCCCGCGGGGTCGATGTACGGCATCAGCGCCGATGCCCACGATTTCATGCGCTCGCAAGTGCCGGTAGTCACCAAGGTGCGCAATTTATTCCTCACCGGGCAGTGCGTAGGCCTGCACGGCATTTGCGGGACGCCCCTCAACGCCGTGAAAACCGCCGAGGCCGTGTTGGGCGCCGGCACCATTTTGCGACAACTCTGAACCTTGTGGCGCACGGCAGCCTTCGCGCAGCCGCGCGCCGCACTCATTTCCATCCAAACCATGGTCAACGAAGACATTGAATTCCGTTCGCCCGCCGAAATACGGGCCTTTCAAGAAGACCTGTTGCGGCGCGCACTCGATTACCTCGCGACACATTCGCCCTTCTACCGTCGGATGTTTGCCCGCGAGGGGATTGACGTGCAAACGATTCGCACCATCGACGATTTGCAGCGGCTGCCTTTCACCGAGAAGCGCGATTTGCAGCTCCACAACGCCGATTTCCTCTGTTGCCCCCCGTCGGCCGTGATCGACTACGTGACTACGAGCGGCACGCTGGGCGGCCCGGTGACGTTTGCCTGCACCGATGCCGATTTAGAGCGCTTGGCCTTCAACGAAGCCAAGTCGTTTGCCTGCGCCGGCGTGGACCGCAACAGCATAGTCCAGCTGATGACCACGCTCGACAAGCGTTTCATGGCCGGCATGGCCTATTTTCTCGGACTGCGTCGGCTCGGTGCGGGCGTGGTGCGCGTGGGCAACGGCATTCCCGAGTTGCAATGGGAAACGATTCGGCGCATTGGCCCCGACACCCTCATGTGCGTGCCGTCGTTCATCCTCCGTTTGCTGCAATATGCCGACGAACACGGCATCGACTACCGGCGTTCGAGCGTTCGGCGGATCATCGGCATCGGCGAAGGGCTGCGCGATCAGCATTTCGCCCTCAATCTGCTCGGAAGTCGCATTGCCGAGCGCTGGCCGGAGGTACAATTGTTTACCACTTACTCCTCGACCGAGATGGGCGCCACCTTCTCTGAGTGCCCGCACGGGATGGGTGGCCACGTGCACCCCGAGTTGGTGATCGTGGAAATCATCGGTGAGGACAATCGCCCCGTGCCCGACGGCGAAACCGGCGAAGTGGTGGTCACCACCCTCGGCGTGGAGGGCATGCCTTTGCTGCGTTTTCGCACCGGCGACATGGCGGCGCGGCGCGCAGAACAGTGCAAATGCGGCCGCTATGCCTACCGACTCACGCCGCTGGTGGGGCGGAAGCACAACATGATCAAGCTGAAAGGCACCACCCTCTACCCGCCGGCGGTGAACGACGTGCTCGATCACACCGATTTTGTGCACAACTACGTGGTGGAGGTGCGCGATTCGGCCGCAGGCACTGACGAAGTGGTGGTGAAAATCGGCCTCGATGAGCACAGCGCCGAGGTGAAACGCCTGATGGATCCCGCCCACGGGGGACACGGCGAGGAGCAGCTGGTGAAACTCCTCAAGGATCGTTTTCGCTCGCGCATTCGCGTGGCGCCGGAGGTGGAAATTCTGCCCGTGGAGGCCATTGCGCGCATCAATTTCCCCGCCAAATCGCGCAAACCCGTGAAGTTTGTCGATCTGCGCCGCCACGACGAGTCCTGAGCCCGCGACCGTGGCGACCGCCCACCGCAGCGGAGCGAAAAAACACGCCAATTTTGCGTGAAAAGTTCCCCACTTTCTGCCGAAAACTCCCCATTTGCTGAGAAAAAACCGAGGCTATGATTTTGACCGATCCCGAATTTGAAACCATGCGTCCGTACACCGACGCCGAAATCCCCGCCGCGATGGCCCGTGTGGCGGCACATCCGTTGTTTGCGCGCTTGGCCGCATTTGTTTTCCCCGACCGCGACGTGGAAACGGTGCGCGAATCGGTGCGTGCGGTGCGCAACCCCTACGAATTGCAGGAGGCCGTGATGCAACACTTCGTGCGGCGCATGCTCGACACCACCGCCACGCAGTTCACCCACGAGGGTTTTGAGCGTCTGCGTCCCGACGGCGCCTATCTCTTTGTGGCCAATCACCGTGACATTGTGGCCGATTCGGCCATTTTGCAGTATCTGCTGTTTCAACTCGGCCTGCCCACGACCGAAATCACCTTCGGGGCCAACCTCATGACCCATCCGCTGGTGGTCGATGTGGGGCGGTCGAACAAGATGTTTCGCGTGGAGCGCGGTGGCACTCCGCGTGAGTTCTACGCCGCCTCGTGTCGCTTGTCGCGCTACATGCGGCAGGTGATCGAAACCGCCCACTCGTCGGTGTGGATCGCCCAGCGCAACGGGCGCACCAAGGACGGCATTGACGCCACCGACCCGGGATTGGTCAAGATGCTCACCCTCAGTGGTGAGGGTTCGCCCGCCCGGCGACTGGCGGCGCTGCACATCGTGCCGACGGCGGTGAGCTACGAATGGGAACCCTGCGATCTGCTCAAAGCGCGCGAAGTGGTGGCCCGCCGCCGAGGGCCCTACGCGAAAGCGCCCGACGAAGATCTGCAAAGCATCCTCACCGGACTGCTCGCGCCCAAGGGCCGTGTGCACCTGGCCGTGTGCCCGCCGCTGACGCTTGCCGACTTGGAAGGCATCGACGCCTTGCCGCGCGGCGAAATGCCCACGGCCGTGGCCGCACTGCTCGACCGCCGCATCGTGGGCGCCTATCGGTTGATGCCCACGCACTATGCCGCGGCCGATTTGCTCGAAGGCACCACACGGCACAGCGCGCATTATGCTCCCGCGGTGCGCGAAGCCTTGTGCCGGCGGCTCGATGAACTCGCCGATGCGGAGGAACGGCAGGTGCTGCTCGGCATTTACGCTCACCCCGTGCGGCGTCGCGCCGAATTGTTGGGCACCGCCCGCTGACTCCCCCGCGAAACACGCCCCGGGCGAGGCTGAGGCCGCTCGATGAGTGCCCGCTGCCGGTCGCTGTCTCGCTCTGTTCTTTTCCCTTCACGCTCGATTGCAATGACCCATTTCCTGCTTCGTCTCTATGATTGGTTGCATGTGCGCCCCCTGTTGCGGTGGGGGCTGATGTGCTGTGCGCTGTTGGCCCTGCTGCTGGGCGTGCGGCAGGCGCATTTCAAGGAAGACATCGGCGATTTCCTGCCCGATGCTTCGCGCTACGGCGACGAAACGGCGGTGTATGCGCAGGCCAACGCCGGCGATCGCATTGCGGTGGTGTTCAGCGGGGCACCTGCCGACAGTTTGGTGGCCGCCGTCGATGCCTTCACCGCGCGGTTGGCGCAAGCCGACACGGGGCATTTGGCCGCGCATGTGACGGGGAGTGTGGATTTGGCGCTCATGGAGCGCACGGCGGCTGAGGCCTATGCGCATGTGCCCGCTTTCTTGTTGCCGGCCGACGTGCGCCGGATGGAACGTGCGGTGAGCGCCCCCGATGCCGTGGGGCAGGGCATGGAGCGCCTCTACACGGCGCTGCTTATGCCCACGGGCGACCTGGCGGAACAGACTTTTGCCCGCGACCCGTTGCAATTGTTTGCGCCGGTGGGGACGGCGCTGCAACAGGGGGGCGACGGACTGCGTTTTTCGCTCTACGACGACCACATTTTCACCCCCGACGGACGGCATGCGCTGGTGCTGGTGGAGAGTGCGGCGGGGCGCAATGAGACGGGACGCAACGCGCGCCTCGTGGCGCTGATCGATGCCACGGCAGCTGCGGTGGAAGCGCAGGCACAGGGGGCTTCGGCTGCGAACGCTCCCCATGGCGCGGGGATGCAACTGAAGGTGCGGCAAATCGGTGCGCCGACCATCGCCGTGACCAACGCCCGGCAGATCAAAACCGACAGCCTTTGGGCGATCGGCCTGGCGGTGGTGCTCATTGTGGCCTTCTTGGCGGTGGTGCTCCCCAATGTGCGCAACATTTGTCTCGTGCTGCTCACCGTAGGCCTCGGTTGGCTGCTGGGATTGGCGGTGTTGTCGACGGTGCGAACGAGTGTTTCGGTGATCGTGCTGGGCATTTCGTCGGTGGCGGTGGGCATCGCCATCAACTACCCGCTGCACTTCGTGGCCCACTTGCGACACGCGGGCGACGTGCGGCGCAATTTGCGCGAATTGGCTTCGCCTTTGCTCATCGGCAACGTCACGACGGTCGGCGCCTTTGCGGCTTTGGTGCCGCTGCATGCTTCGGCCTTGCGCGACTTGGGGCTCTTTGCCGCGGCGCTGCTGGTGGGAACGCTGGCCGTGGTGCTGGTGTTGCTGCCGCACTGGGTGAAAGTGCCCGCACCGCGCGCGGTCGAAGCGCAACGTGCGGAAGCGCCGGTGACACCGAGGCGCCGAACGGCGCGACATTGGGCGCTGTGGACCGGCGTCGGCGTGGCGCTCACGTTGGTGCTCGGCTATTTCAGTCTCGACACGGCTTTCGACGCCGATTTGCGCCGACTCAACTATATGCGGCCCGAACAGCGCGAGCTGTTGGCGGAGATGGTGAAGCTGCGCGGCGGGAGCGGCGAGACAGAACCGGTGTATGTGACGGCGACGGGGCGCACGCTCGATGAGGCCTTGCGGCGGTCTGAAGCGCTGGGGCGCGACATCGAACCACTACGTCGCCGAGGAACGGTGAAAACGGAGGTGAGTGCGGACCGCTTTCTGCCGTCGGCGGAGGAACAGGCGCGCCGAGAACGGGCGTGGCAGGCGTTTGCGCAGCGCAATGCGTCGCGACTCACGACGGAATTGGCGCACGAAGCCGAGCGTCGCGGGGTGCGGCCTGCCACGTTTGCCGACTTCTTTGCCACGGTGCGCAGGGCCGGAACGCCGGAGGCGCGCGCCGAGGTGGAACGCTTCGGGCGTGCACAGTGCGAGGCGCTGATTGTGGAACGCGACGGCCGGTGTCTCGTGACGCGTGTGCTGACGGTGCCGCACAAGCAGGCCGAGCGTGTGGCGCAAAGGCTGAATGCGCGCGCCGAACGTGCGGGAACGGGCTTTGCCTTCACGGTGCGGACGATGAACGAGAGCGGGGTGCGCGGCCTTTCGGTGGATTTCAATCTGATCGGTTGGGTGTGCGGCGCGATTGTGTTCGGCTTCCTGTGGCTCTCGTTCGGCCGATTGGAGTTGGCGCTCTTGGCTTTTCTGCCGATGGCCTGCTCGTGGGTGTGGATTCTCGGCACGATGCACCTGCTTGATCTGCGTTTCAACTTGGTGAATGTGATCTTGGCCACGTTTATCTTCGGGCAGGGCGACGACTATTCGATCTTTGTGACCGAAGGGTTGCTCTACGAATACACTTACCGCCGACCGATGTTGGCCTCCTACCGCCGCGGAATCGTGATTTCGGCCGTGATCATGTTTGTGGGCATGGGCACGCTGCTCATTGCTCGCCACCCGGCGCTGCGCTCGCTGGGCGAAATCACGGTGCTGGGCATGGGCTGCGTGGTACTGGCCGCTGCGCTGTTGCCGCCGTGGGTGTTCGGCAGAATGGTGCGCGAAGACAGCGGTCGATGGGCGATGCCTGTGACGCTGGGCGGCCTGTGGCGCAACGGCCTGGCGGCGCTGTGCGAAACGACGCTCGGGGTGGCACTGTCGGCCTACGGATGGTGGTGCCTGGTGGTGCTGCGCGCCACGCCGAAACGCCGAGCGCGTTTCCGAAAGGCGGTGCACCGGGCGGCACGTTGGGCGGTGTGTCGACGTTGTGGTGTGGAGGTTGCGCTACCCGACGTGGCGGGTGAGCACCGAGAAGGGGGCGAACTGCTGGTGGTGCCCGTGCACACGTGCAGCGACGCGCTGTTGTTGGCCGCCACCTCGTCGCGTTGTGTGCAGGTGGGGGGCAACGGACCGTGGTTGCGCGGCCTGCGCCGAAAATGGTTGTACAAAGCGGGATTGCTCGTCGACAGCCGTGCCGAGACGCGCCATGAAGCGATTCGCGTGGCGGCGGCCGAAGGACTCTGCCCCGTGGTGTGGATGGACGAGGGGGACGACACGTGGCAACGCGCGTTGCGCATGGCTGCCGACTTCGGTTTGTCGTATCGCGTGTGGAGATCGGCGGGTACGGAGCGCGTGTGGCCGACCGGAATGGCGTGGGCGGAACGCGGTCGCGTGGTGGTGGCCCTGAGCGAACGCCTGCGACCGACGAATGCCGAGGACCGCGTGACGGCCGTGCGCGTGCAATTGCAGGAACTGCGGGATGCCGTGGCACGTACAGAGGCACTGACGAAGGCGGCTGCGGAGACGCCGGCAGATTTTGCGCCGGCGGTGGAGGCGGCCTATCGGTATAAGGGCGTGGCTACGGAAAGAAATGTGGCGCGGACGCTGCGTGCAGTGGTGTCGGGGCGCGATGAGGAGTGGAACACGCTGTGGCGCAAGACGCAGACGGCGGAGCAAGTGGAGGTGCGCAGCCCGGGTTGGGGTGCCGAAGCGTTGCTGTTGGCCCTCTTGTGCCCGACGGTGCGCGTGCGTTGTGTGGTGAAGAACGACGACGTGGCCGATGTGGTGCGCGGTTTGCGCTTGTTGCCCGAGAACCTGGAGGTGGTGGTCGAAACGGCGCGCGCTTGACGACACCAAGCGGAGTGCGGGTGCGCAAAAAAAACAGCCGTCCGGCGAATCGTGGGGATTCGCCGGACGGCTGTCGGTTGTTGTGGGGAGAGGGTGGGCCGCCCCGTGATGGAGCGGCGGGCCTTCGTGTGGTTTACTCCTCAGACTTCTTTTCGGCGGGCGCAGCGTGGGTGGACGTTGCGGAGGAGTGTTCGCCGGAGGTGGTGCTGTGGTGAGTTGCACCGCCGGTGTTCGCCGCCGACTTCGGAGTTTTGGTGCCGGCCGCCGCTTTTTTCGTCTCTTCGTGACCCGTTTTGTGGGGAACGGAGGGATTTTTCTTGGTGCCAACGGTGGATTTGCTCTCGGCCGAATGCACTTTGGCAGGACGCGCGGCGGGCACAGCCGTGGAGGCGGCGGGGGTGTGATCGCTTTGGCTCAAGAAGCGTAGATAGGCGCCGTAAATGTGCGAAGAGTAGGCCTTGAAAATGTTGTTGGCGAAGAGAATGTCGGTGATCTTGTGCTCGGCCACGTACGACTTCATGTTTTTGGTGAAGTAGCGGGAGTCGATGACGTGGATCTCGGAGAACGAGTAGAAGAGGTAGCCGGGCAGGGTGTTGCCGAAGCTGTCTTTGAGGATGATGAGGCGGCGATGACCGGGAGTGGAGGTGCGGATGACGGCCAAACGGGTGTCACCGCCCATGAATGTGCAGTAGGCGCCGGGACTTCCGTCGCGATAGTGCTGGAAATAGATGCCGCGGTGCGGACGACCTTCGCCGACGACGCGATAATTCTTGTCGATGGTGTAGTCGGTATAGGTGGCCGTGTAGGTGACGTCGCGGGGAACGTGGTAGACGAAGTCTTCGGGTGCATTTTTCAACGCGATGTCTTTGGCGTAGCCGTACATGCTGCCCACATAACCGTGAACCACTTTGCGATCATAGGCACTCAGCGGTTTGAAAGGGACACCGGCCACTTTGGCGAAGGCTTCGGCGGCGTAGAATCCGCCGAGCGGCGCCCAGTGGTGGTCGGTGCGCAAATAGATGGCCTCAGCGGCGTGCCGACCGAGCGGGGTGTAGACGTCGACGGCCTTCACGCCCGGATCGAGCAAGGCGTAGGTGGCGCGGATGTTGGGATACTGCGGGCGCGAAATGCGGCGCGCTTTGTCGGGACAATAGTATTCTACGGCCGTGGGAATGAGCATGCAGTAGATGTTCACGCCCGGAAAGGTGGAGTGGTAGAGGTTGGCAGCGCGAGCATAGCCCACACAACCTTTACTGCTGCCGCCGAAGGCCATGAGGGCGCGCACATTCTTTCCGCTGCCCGTGACGATGATGCCGGCGTTGGAGATTTTGGCGTTGTCGTCGGCCGTGAGATTGTTGCGGTAGGGCTCGATGTCGGGATTGGAGGCACCGGCCTCGAGATCGTTGGCCGAAGAGCCGTTGCCTCCTGCCGTCTCGGGATCGGGAGTGGCGGCGTGGAAGGTGATGTTCTCCTCGCCGGTGGAGAGTGCCAACCGGTGTTTCACCTCCATGCTCAGGGTCATGAAGTGATCGCGGAAGGGTTCGCTGTCGCTAAACCAGGCCGAAACATCGCGGGTGAAGGCGCCGGACTGCAAGCGCGCCCAGGTGAAGGTGGGGAATTGGGCGAGTTCGCGCTTTTCGAGCGGGGAGTAGACGCTGCGTGGGAAGGTGTTGAACACGACGGCGAAGGCGGCGAAGAAGAGTATGATGAAGAGGGTGTAGAATCTACCGAATTTCATGTCGAACGAGCGCAGAGTTTAGAATCGGGTGTAGATAAATGCATTGTTGGTGGCGCCGACGAGCAGCGCAACCGAGAGGGTGAGCAGCGCGACCGAGACGATGATGCGGAAACTCAGCCGCACCACCTGACCGGGGTAGCGTTGTGCCAGCGGCAGGCGAAGAATGGCCGAAGAGAGCCAACTGCGAATCGGCGTGCTGAGGAGAATGGCGGCCGTCCACAACCAGAAATGGTCGAAGAAGGCACCGGTGGTGACAAAGTCGTGGAAGCGCGCGGCGTGGCCGGAAGCGATGGAGAAAAAGCTGGTGAGACGCGAGAAATCGTCGAAGTAGAAGATGCCCCAACCGATGAGGATGAGGAGAAGGCTGTAGAGATGGAGCAGCGGAGCGGGGATGTGTCGGATGACGCGCAGCAGGGTATATTTCTCCAGCAGGACGATGAGTCCGAAATAGAGTCCCCAAAGCACAAAGTTCCAGCTCGCGCCGTGCCAAAGGCCGGTCAGAAACCAGACACAGAGGATGTTGAGGGGCTGATGCCGCCGGTTTCCGCCCATGGGGATGTAGACATAGTCGCGGAAAAAGCTACCCAACGAGATGTGCCAGCGGCGCCAAAACTCGGTGATGGAGCGACTGATGTAAGGGTGGTCGAAGTTTTCGTTGAAATGAAAGCCCAAACAGCGTCCCATGCCGATGGCCATGTCGGAATAACCCGAGAAATCGAAGTAGATTTGGAAGGCGAAGGCCAGAATGCCGATCCAAGCGCCGGTGGTGCTCAGATCGTGGAGCGAACCGCGGAGAAACTGGTCGACGATTTCCGAGAATTGGTTGGCGAGCAATACTTTTTTCCCGAGTCCGATGAGGAAGCGATAGGCCCCTTCGGCAAAGTCGGAAGCACTGATGTGGCGGTCGCCGATTTCTTCGGCCACGGTGCCGTAGCGCACAATGGGACCGGCCACCAATTGAGGGAACATCGACACGTAGAGCAGCAGGCGCCCGAAACGGTATTGTGCGGGGGCGTCTTTGCGGTACACGTCGATGAGGTACGACATGGACTGGAAAGTGTAGAAACTGATACCGATCGGGAGGGCAATGCCGGGAGCGCTCACCGGGATACCCCAAGCATTGAGGGTGTGCGCGATGAAATCGGCATATTTGAACGTGCCGAGTGCGGCGAGGTTGCCGAGAATGCCGAGAATGAGGAAGAAACGCGGAATGGGACTGCGGTCGATTGTGATGCCAATGAGGTAATTGAACACCACACAGCCCAGCATCAGAAAAACATACACCGGTTCTCCCCAAGCATAGAAGATGAGGGAGAAAAGGATGAGGACGTGGTTCTTATAAGCCTGTTGTGGACTGTCGAGCAGGAGAGAGTCGTGACGATCGCGCCGGGCTGCCAGGAGGTAGAGCAGGGCGAAGAGCGGAAGGAATACAAAGAGGAAGAAGAGGTCGGAGAAAACCATGTGTCGATAGACAATGAGGAGAAGAGAGCGCGGACGAAGGAGGGAGACGAAGGGTCGAGAGAGCGACCATTATGCGATAGGCGGAATGCGCCTACCATTGAAGAATGGCCGAGAGGCGGTTGGCCAGATAATAGCCGTTGCGCCGCGCGCCTTCGATGTTGGTGTGTGTGCCGTCGGTGGTGAAGCAGCGGCCGGTGCGCTCGCGCGCCGAGCTCACGCAACTCTCTTTGTCTTGTCGCACCACGGCGAGACTGAGCCGATCGCCGCACTTGGCGATGGTTTCGGCCACGGAAAACAACCGCATATCGGGGATGGAGGTCGATTGCATGGGGGTGAGTAGCACGATTTGCGCGTGGGGGAAGATGCGCATGAGCAGCGTGCAGTCATAGCGCACCACTTCGGCCAGCGAGAGCACGTTGTTCGGTGTGCGCTGGGCGAAGAGACTGTCGGGTTCCTCAAAGGCATGCGCCACATCGCAGTCGAAAACGTTGGGGCGGTACTTGGGAAACCACGCGTCGTTCGTGCCGGCCGAGATAATAATGAGTTGCGGCTCGGGTTGCCGGCCGCGATTCCAAGCATCGATCAAACGCTCGATTTGGTTGAACACCACATTGTTGTCGGAGAGACGTTCGGTGTTTTCGCGTAGATCGTGCCGTGTCGACGTGGTATGCGTCCACGTGGCACCACTGCGTGCATAGCTTTGACAAGAAGCGGGGCGCATGCGTTCGGAAAACCACCGCGTCCAACCTTGCGCACCGGTACAGTTGTCGCCGCCCAACCAGGTGTTGGAATCACCGAGGATCACGATGTTGAGCGAAGCGGCACCGTCGGCCAACATCGTGGCCGGGAGCAGCAGGCAGACGAGCAGCAGCAACAGACGTTGTCGGAGGGAAGAGAAGATCATGTGCGGGAATTCTTGGTGAGGTGCCCTTCGGCGTTATTGGAAAAAGACCCGTTTCACGCGTTGACTCACCGAAGTGAGCACTTCGTAGGGGATGGTGTCGAGTTGTTGGGCGAGGGTTTCGGCCGGCAGGTGGTCGCCGAAGATTTCCACGCGGTCGCCTTCGCGACAGGCGATGTCTGTCACGTCGATCATGCACACATCCATACAGATGTTGCCCACATAGGGAGCGCGTTGTCCGTTGACCAGGCAGAAACCGTGGCGGTTGCCGAGACGGCGATTGAGGCCGTCGGCGTAACCGATGGGGATGGCGGCGATGCGCGAAGGACGATCCACCACGGTGCGCCGACTATAGCCCACTGAGGTGCCGGCGGCGACGTCGCGAATCTGCAGAATGGTGGTGCGGAGCGTGGCTACGTTGTCGAGCGAGCGATTGTCGATCGGATCGATGCCGTAGAGACCCAAACCGAGGCGGCACATGTCGAGATGCCGTTCGGGAAAACGCTCGATGCCGGATGAGTTGCAGATGTGACGCAATATATGATAGGGGAAAGCGGCCTGCAATTCGCGCGAGGCGCGGTCGAAGATGGTGAATTGTCGCGTCGAAAATTCGTCGAAATCCGGCGAGTCGCTGCCCACAAAGTGTGAGAACACCGACCGCGGACGCAACGCTTGTTGGCGATGCAGCACGTCGATGAGTTTCGGCACGTCGACGTCGGGGTTGAAACCCAGGCGACACATGCCCGTGTCGAACTTGATGTGCACCGGATATTGGGTGATGCCTTCGCGACGCGCCGCACGAATCAGCGCGTCGAGCAAGCGGAAATTGTAGACCTCCGGTTCGAGTCGATATTTGAAGAGCGTGTGCAGCGCGCTCATCTCCGGATTCATGATCAGGATGCCGGCGGTGATTCCCGCTTTGCGGAGTTCCACGCCCTCGTCGGCCACCGCCACGGCCAGGTAGTCCACGCCGAGATCTTGCAGCGTGCGGGCCACTTCTACACTGCCGCAGCCGTAGGCACCGGCCTTGATCATGCAAGTGATTTTGGTCTCGGGGCGCATGAACGAGCGGTAGAAACGCAGATTGTCGGCCAGCGCACCGAGATTCACCTCGAGGGTGGTTTCGTGCACTTTGAGCAAGAGTTCGTCGGTGATTTGTTCGAACGCAAAATCTCGCGCCCCTTTGAGGAGAATCACGTCGTGCGAGAGCGTGTCGAGCAAGCCGCTGTCGAGCAGCGCGCGGGTGTTGTCGAAGAAATGGGTTTCCGATTTGACCTGTCCGTCGAGGCGGCGCACGTCGGTGCCCACGCCGATGAGCAGATCCACTTGGCGAGGAGCCAGGAGTGCGGCCACGCGGCGGTAGAGCACCTCGGTGTCGATGCCCGATTGTTGGAAGTCGCTCAATACCAGCACGGAACGGTGGTGGGGCTCTTTGCGACGCGCCAAGAAGTCGAGCGCGATGTCGAGCGAGGTGAGGTCGGAATTATAGGCGTCGTCGATGAGCGTCAGGCCGCGCACGCCTTGTTTCACTTCCAGCCGCATGGCCACGGGAGTGAGGTGCGGCATGCGTTCGCCGATTTGTGTGGGAGTGAGATGGAGTTCCAGGCCGACCATGGCGGTGTGGATGGCATTTTCGATCGAGGCCTCGTCGTCAAAGGGAATGTCGAAGGCCACGATGCGCTGCCCGTCGCGGTCGTGGAGCCGAATGTGCGTCGCGTCCGGTGTGCTGCCGACGGTGGCGGTGTGTCCGGCGGTCGGAATCACCTCAGCGTAGAAGGCGGCCTGGGGCGAGCGCCGCGACCAGCCGATGCGACGACCTGCATAGTGCGAAGCGTCGAGACAACGATCGATGAGCGGATCGTCCACACAGTAGATCAACGCGGCGGTGTGCTTGAAGAGTTTGAGTTTCTCCATGCACTTTTCGTCGGGGGTGGCAAAATTGGCTTCATGTGCCGCACCGATGTTGGTGAGCACACCGAGGGTGGGACGAATGATGTGGCGCAGTGCACTCATTTCGCCCGGGCGACTGATGCCGGCTTCGAATATAGCCACACGGCTGTGATCGTTGAGCAACCAAACCGAGAGCGGCACGCCGATTTGCGAGTTGTAGGAGCGCGGACTGCGCGTCACCGTCTCAGAAGGGGAGAGCAACTGGTAGATCCACTCCTTGACAATCGTTTTTCCGTTCGAGCCAGTGATGCCCACCACGGGGATGTCGAAGCGCAGACGGTGTTGCTCCGTGAGGGACTGGAGGGCTTGCAGCGGCGAAGCCACCAAGAGAAAATTGGCCGCGGGATAGTGGGCCTGTGCGTCGTCGGGGAGCGTGCCGACCACAAAGTTGCGCACGCCGCGACGATAGAGGTCGGCGATGTAGCGGTGGCCGTCGCCCGTGCCGGTGCGCAGGGCAAAGAACAAGGTGGTTTCGGGGAAGACCAGCGAACGACTGTCGGTGAGCAGGCATTCGATGTCTGCGTCGGTGGTGCCGATGCGGCGGGCGGAAATCAAATCGCTGATGTGCGAGATGCTATACGACATGTGCAGATAGTTTTTGCGGCTACTCGCCGCGCCGGCACACGCGGTGTGTCGGCGAGGCGAGTGGTCTATGCGCTGAAAAGTGCCGCGAAAATACAATTAAAATGGCGAAAAGCCCCATTTCGCTTTGAAAAGTTCGGCCTCGTGCCGGAGTTTTGCGCGAAATGCTCGGTGAGCGTCGCTTTCGGGGTGCAAAGGCCGATGTTGATGTGCGCGCAACAGGCGGGCGCGTTCGCGCGCGAACGTGTGGAGTGCGGGCGCAAAGCACCAATCGGCGAAGCGCTCACCGATGAGCTCGACGGCCGTGTCGGAAGGGTGGAGCAGATCGCGAGCGTAATAGCGGTAGTCGCGCAGTTCGTCGAGCAGGAGTTCGTAGGCCGGGAAATAGACCGACCGTTCGTCGGTGGCACAAAGGGCATCGACGGCGAGCAGCAGACGTGCCTTGGCCAGTTGCGAAGCGTGCAGTCCGTATTTGGCGTAGCGATACGGGCTCACGGTCCACACCACCTGCAACTCCGGTCGGAGCGCGCGCAGGCTGTCGAGGGCACGGCGGAGATCGGAAGTGAGCGTCTCGACGTCGGCCGCGTGTTCGGTGAAGGCCGCCGCCGGTTGTTTGTGGCAGTTGGCCACGAGCCGGCCGTCCGGCAAACGATAGCAGCGGTCGGTGCCGAGCGTGAGCACGAGCACATCGGCGCGGCGCAGCAGGTCGCGGGCCGCACTGAGCGCATCGGTCGTGAGGCGGCGGCAGGTCGCGAGCTCGGCCGACGAAACGTGGGTCGAAAACCACCGGTTGTGCCACATGCCCTCGACGCCCTCGAAATAGGTGGCGTCGGGCAGCGGCGCAGTGTCGAGCAGGAGGCGGAGGTGGTGGGCGATGACCTGCGGTGCATAGAGCGGGCCGAAGGGATTGACGAGGGCGTGCCCGTCGGGGAGTGCCGCGGCAATGTGCTGCCCGATGTGTTGGGCGAAGCACGAACCCAGCGTGAGCACTCGCGAGGCGGGTGTCAGCCGGAACGGCGCGGGCGGGAGCGCCACGGGGGTGAAGAGTTGCATCGCGGTGGAACAGCGGTGGGCGAAAGAGCGGAGCCCGCCGCCCTTATTTGCGATCCATATTGGTCACTCCGCCCCATTTGCACCACTTCACTTTGACGCAAGCGGGGTAGAGGCGCAGCGGATCGTGGAAGAGATCGATCGACTGGGCGATGCTTTCGTCGGTGAGCGGCACGCGACCTTCGAAACGCACCGTGCCGTTGACGCGCACCGTGACGGGGCGGTCGAAATTCACCAACTTACTGTCCAAGAAGATGCGCACCTCGCCGCTGTCGGCCGGGCGCAGCGTGCGCTTGAAGCGGAGCGGGATGCCCCATTCGCCGCCACGTTCCGTGACGGTGTAGGTCACCTCCTCGACACGCAGATCGACGCGGTTCTGCTCGATGCGCAGTGTGTAGACGCGGCGGGGTGCCGTGGCGTCGTAGTGGTTCACCCCGTCGGGACCGAGCGGCGAAGGTGTGTCGGTGGGTTGCGGTGCGTCGACGGCGAGGTTGTAGAAGCCCGTGCGGTAGCGACCTCCCATCGGGAAATTCTCCCACGTGAAGGAGCGCGGACGCGTCACGCGGCGGAAACCGGCCAGCCATGGGGTGGTGGGGCTGTAGTTGAAGCCGTGGCCTGCGCCGGGAACGAGTTCGATGCGGTGGCGGAAGGCACCGGGGTGCGTGCGTGCCGCCGCATCAAATTCCTGCGCCGCCACTTGGGTGAGCCGATCGCGGCAGAATTGCTGGTCCAACTGACCGGTGAGGAGCGAAAAACCGATGTGCTCACAGTTGACCACCGGGGCGTTCATGAGCGGCTCGCCGCCCGCCATCGGACCCGCCGCGGCCCAGTAGTCGGCATAGAACGAAGCCAGGCGCTGCGAACCGTAGCCGCCTTCGGAGATGCCGAAAACGTAGAGACGGGTGGGGTCGATCTCCGGCGAAGCCAGGGCGCGTTGCAGCAGTTGCTCCCAGGCCCACTGTTTCGAGGCCTGATACCAGCGATACCAAGCACCCGTGCGGGGAATGCGGGGAATGAAATAGGCCGAGGGGGCATCGGCAAACCGCAGTGCCCACTCGCGACTCACGTTCCACTCATCGTCGGGCGAACCGCTGCCGTGAAGGTAGAGAAACAGCGGCCAGCCCGCTTCGGGGCGCTGGCCTTTCGTGCCGTAGTAGAACTGCATGGTGGCGTCGGGTTCCAGTTGTGCGGGGATTTGCACCTCGCCCGGTGCAGCGGTGCCCAGCGGACTGAGAGGGGGGAGTTGGAACGAGTGGTCGGCGGCCAGGCGGGCGCGCCAAGCCTGCCACGCGCGATCTTGGGCGGCGGGCACTTCGGCGGGCGTGAGGCGGCGTGCGCCGAGGGGAAGACAGCCGACGAGCAGCAGGAGGGTGAGAAGGGAGCGGAGTAGAGTTCGCATGGTGGGGAATGGAGGGTTTGGATGATGAACTGGGCAAATGTAGTGAATTTTGTCAGGATCGACAAATTTTTCCCCTGTCATTTTTTCGACGGTTTCTCACGCGCGCGCATCAGCCGGTTTTCGTTTTTTGCCTTCACTCCTTCACCCGTTTGCCGCAAAATGTTGTGATCCATGTAAATAGGGGTGAAGGCTTTGGGCGCGAAACCTTCACCTCCGTCTCTTGTCGGCGCGATGGCCCGGGGGTGCGCGATGGGGCGTGCCGGCGTGCGCTGACGATGGAGCGAAAAGAGGGTGAAGGCGCGTGAAGGTGTTCGATATAAAAGTCTTCACACTTAATGATCTGTGAATGAAGTATATGTGAAGGGTGTGTGAAGGCGTGAAGGCAAAAATCGAAAACCGACTGAGGTGCGCGTTATGCGCGTTGCGCGCGAGAGCGTCTTCACCGTCGCATGTACGTCTCGTCCGGAAACGACGGGGAGGTCGAACGGGTGAACGCGCCGTCGGCGAAGGGGACGTCGCAGGTTGGGGAGTTGTGTGCGGCGGTTCCGCGTTTTCGAAGAAAAGACGGGAGATTTTCTCGAGTAGTGGGGAAAGAAACGGGCGTGAAGCGAAGGTGTGCAAAGCAGAGTTTCAAAAAATGAGGTCGAAACATCGCCCGCGCCGTTTTTTTTCGTACATTTGCAGCGTATCTGCGCCGATGCTCTTTTTGGACAAAGCCCACCGACGCCCATCGAATACTAATGCACAAATCATGGCACTGATAGAACAACTGGTGGCTCGCGCCCGAGCCGACAAGCAACGCATCGTCCTGCCCGAAGGCACGGAAGAACGCACGATTCAGGCCGCCGACCGTATCCTGGCCGACGGTGTGGCCGATCTGATCCTGATCGGGAACCCCGCAGAAATCGCCAAATTGGCACAAGATAAAGGCCTCCAACACCTGGAAAAGGCCACGGTGATCGACCAGCTCGATCACCCCAAGAAAGAAGCCTACGCACAACTCCTGGCGGAACTCCGTGCCAAGAAAGGCATGACCCTCGAGCAGGCGCGCGTGCTGGTGGAAAATCCGCTCTATCTGGGCTGCCTGATGATCAAAGCCGGCGATGCCGACGGACAGTTGGCCGGCGCGCTCCACACCACCGGCGACGTGCTCCGTCCCGCACTCCAAATCATCAAAACGGCCCCCGGCATCACCTGTGTGAGCGGTGCGATGCTCCTCCTCACCCAAGCCACCGAATACGGTGAGAACGGCCTGGTGGTGATGGGCGACGTGGCCGTTACGCCCGTGCCCGACGCCGAACAGTTGGCACAAATTGCCGTTTGCTCGGCCGAAACCGCGCAGGCCGTGGCCGGCATCGAGCCGCGTGTGGCCATGCTTTCGTTCTCCACCAAGGGATCGGCCAAGCACGAAGATGTGGACAAAGTGGTGGAGGCGCTCGACATCGCCCGCCGCTTGCGTCCCGAACTCAAAATCGACGGCGAGCTCCAGGCCGATGCCGCACTCGTTCCCTCGGTGGGCGAATTTAAAGCCCCGGGCAGCGCGGTGGCCGGACATGCCAATGTGCTCGTGGCTCCGCGACTCGAGGTGGGCAACATCGCCTACAAACTCGTGGAACGCCTCGGACACGCCGAAGCCATCGGCCCCATCCTGCAGGGTATCGCGCGCCCCGTCAACGACCTTTCGCGCGGTTGCTGCGTGCAAGACATCTATACGATGGTGGCCATCACGGCCAATCAGGCCATTGCGGCCAAAGCCCGTTGAGCCGCACGCCAACGCATCGGCTCCACCTCCCAACCTATTCATCAGTTTGCAATTCATCCAATGAAAATACTTGTCATCAACTGCGGTTCCAGCTCCATCAAATACAAACTCTACGAAATGGACGATCGCAGTGTGCTCGCCGCCGGTGGCATCGAGCGTGTGGGATTGCCCGGCGCTTTCCTCAAAACTACGGTCAACGGCGAAAAGGTGACCCTCGACTTCGATTGCCCCACGCACACCGAAGGGATCAAAAAAATGTTTGACACGCTGCTCGATCCGCAGTATGGTGCCATTTCGAGCATCGACGAGATCGCCGCGGCCGGACACCGCATTGTGGCCGGCGGACGCTTCGCCGAGAGCCGTCTGGTGACGGACGACATGCTCGAGGAGTGGAAAACCTACATGGACCTCGCGCCGCTCCACAACCCGCCTGCCCTCAAAGGCTACAACGCCGTCAAGGCCGTGGTGCCCAACATGCCCAATGTGTTTGTCTTCGACACCTCGTTCCACCAGACCATGCCGGCCAAGGCCTACATGTATGCCGTGCCTTACGAGTATTACGAGAAGAACAACATCCGCCGCTGGGGCGCACACGGCACGAGCCACCGCTTTGTCACCGACCGCGTGTGCAAATTGCTCGGCGTGAAGCCCGAAACGCAGAAAATCGTGACTTGCCACATTGGCAACGGCGCGTCGGTTTCGGCCGTCGACGGCGGTAAGTGCATCGACACCTCGATGGGTCTCACGCCGCTCGAGGGATTGATGATGGGCACGCGCACCGGCGACGTCGACGCTTCGGTGGTGCTGGCCATCATGAAGAGCGAAGGCTTGGATCCCGACCAAATGCAGACGTTGCTCAACAAGAAATCGGGACTGCTCGGCATCTCGGGCATCTCGAGCGACATGCGCGAAGTGGAAACGGCCGCGCAGGCCGGCAACGAGCGCGCACGTTTGGCCCTCGAGATGTACAGCTACCGCATCAAAAAATATATCGGTGCCTATGCCGCCGCCATGGGCGGACTGGACACCATCGTCTTCACTGCCGGTGTGGGCGAGCACCAATGGGACATCCGCTACAACGCCACGAAGGACCTCGAATTCCTCGGCGTGAAGGTGGACTACGAGGTGAACCGCGCCAACTTCGGCGACGAACAAATCATTTCCACGCCCGACAGCCGCGTCAAAGTGGTGGTCGTGCCCACCGACGAAGAACTGCTCATCGCCAGCGACACTTTGGCGCTCGTGCAGCACTGATCTTTCCGCGTCGCACTGCAGTTTGCACCCTCGACGGAGGGGCAAACTGCGGCCGACGTCGTTTCTCCCGCGTTTCGCCTCGAGCGAACGACCACAACATGCACACACAGAACAACAGACTTTTCCGATGAGCCGGACGATCCGTGCGAGCAGACTCCAAAGAGAAAGCACACGGCCGCGGCCGGAATTGACCTGTCTGATCCCATTATTACTTCAAACATTCATTCACCATGAAGAAAACTCTACTCCTTTCGCTGGCTTTCGGGCTGAGCGCAGCCGGTGCCTTCGCGGCCGATGTGTTTACGCCGCCTTTTGAAGCCACAACGATCGAGGGCGGAAAATTTGCCGCCGGCACTCGCTGGTACACGTTGCAAATCTCGACCAACGGATTCATCATTTCCAATCCCGGAAACGACGGCCAGATCAGCCTTTCGCGTACCAACACAGCGCTCGAAGACAAAGATCTTTGGTGTTTCGTCGGTACGCCCGAAGCGGGCTACCGCATCTATAACAAGGCGGCCGGCACGGCAAAGGTGCTCACCGCCCCCAAAACCATGACGGGACAGGCCGGCGGCGGTTCGCTCGTGACGCTTCGCGACACAACGGGAGTGACCACCGGCTATGACGTCGACTGGAAGTTCGAGAAGAGCACCAATCTCGGTGCCGACAAACCGGCCGTCTACATGTATCCCTCCGGCCAACCCAGCCACAAGGTGAACAATCGCGACGCGCGTTTCTCCTTCTGGACGGGCGGACAAGACCACGGCAGCAGCCTGCAGATCCTTTTTGCCATGCAGCGCGTGCAGGTGAGCGCCGACAAGGGTACGCTGACTTCGCAGGGCACGAGTGCCTACAAAAACGCTTGGACGTCGACGCAGACGGCACCGCAGGTGCGCCTCACGGCGGTGGCCAACAACATGCAGGCTTCGGGCAACGACCTCTTGGCTTATGTGGGTAACCGCGTGCTGCCCAGCGACTATACGCTCACGGCCGGTGCGGGCTATTCGATCCACGACTTTGAGTTCGACGCGAAGAGCGCCGCTGCCGGAAAGCACCTCACGGTGACGGCCGGCAACAACAGCTTCACCACGAGCGAAACGACTCAGCACCTCAGCTGGACGGCCGACAACAACGCCACGGATGCGGCCAAATTCACCCTCGGCGGAGCGAACAACGCGGCGCTGCTCACGAATTTCTATGTCACGGTGATGCGTTCGATCGCCAAGCCCGAACCGCAGCAGAACGTCTTCGTGTACGACAACTCGACGCAGGTGACTTATCGCATTCCGGCCATCACGACGACGCAAAACGGTACGGTCTTGGCCGTGACGGACTCACGCCATACAGGAATGGGTGATATTGGGGCAGGCCGTATCGACCTCTTCATTTCGCGTTCGACCGACAACGGGGCCACTTGGTCTACGCCTGACGTGCTCCGCGACGCGGCAAACCAAGCTGTGGCACAGGGTCTCGGCAAGGACAACAGCGTGAACGCCAACAGCCGCCGCAATGCGGGCTATGGTGACGCGGCCATCGTGGCCGATCGCGAGAGCGGCGAGGTGCTGCTCCTCAGTGCTTCGGGACAGGTGGGCTTCCACGGTTCTACGCGCAACACGCCCATCGCTGTGGCTCGCTGGTATTCGCACGACAACGGAACGACATGGACGCAGCCCGAAGACATCACGGAGAGCATCTACTCGCTCTTCGACGGTGCCGACAAATCGCCTAGCGGCAAGGTCGAAGGCCTCTTCTTCGGTAGCGGTCGCATCGTACAGAGCCACCGTGTGAAGGTGGGTACGCATTATCGTCTCTATGCCGTGGTGCTCGGACGTACCAACGTGTTCTCCAACTGGGTGCTCTATTCCGACGACTTCGGCAAGACGTGGAATGTGCTCGGCAAGGGAACGATCCCCGCAGTGCCCAGCGGCGCCGACGAACCCAAGGCGGAAGAACTGCCCGATGGTTCGATTTTGGTCAGCTCGCGCGTGGGCGGCGGACGCTACTACAACATCTATCGCTACACCAACACCGCCACGGGCGAAGGCCAGTGGGGCAGTGTGGCTTACTCTTCGCTGAAGAAGGCTTCGTCCAACGCTTGCAACGGCGAGGTGATGATCGTGCCGGTGAAAAAGCGCGCGACGGGCGAGAAATTGTATCTCGCGCTCCAGTCGGTGCCCTTCGGACCCAGCGGTCGCACGAACGTGGGTATCAACTACAAACCCCTCTCTTCGCCGGCTGATTTCAACACACCGGCTGACTTCGCGAAGAACTGGGAAGGTACGCACGAGGCGTCGAAGGTGGGTTCGGCTTACTCCACCATGACGTGGCAGCAGAACAACACGCTCGGCTTCCTCTTCGAAGAAGAAACGTTCCGCACGAATGCTTCTTACGGTGGCTACACGATCGTCTACAAAAACTATTCGATCGAACAGATCACCGACAGCACCTACACCTACGCTCCCGACACCAATTGGGAAGTGGCCGACTCAATCCGCACGCAAGTGGTGAAACAACGTGCCGCAGAGGTGAAGTCCGGCAAGTATGTGGGACAGTACACACCTGATGCCGCCGCTGCCGCCGCTGCTGCCGCCGCCACTTACGAAAGTGCACCCTCGGCTGCCGCTTACGAGCAGTTCAACGCGCAGATGGAACAGCTGCCCAAGGTGGAAGTCGACAGCAAAAAGCTCTACCGCTTGCGCAATGAGGGCTATGTTGCCGCCGATGGTTCGAATGTGCTTTACCTCAAAGCGAAGGTGGACGGAACGGCGTTCGAAGGGGATGCTTTGGAAGAAACCGACGATGCGTTCTTCTTCGCGCTGCTCCCCGCCGGTAAGCCCGGAGAATACGTGCTCTACAACGAGAAAACGAAGAAGTATCTCCCCAAATTCGGTGCGGACAACGTGACGCCTGCGCTGGTGACCGATGAGAAGAACGCCGGTGTGTTCACGCTCATCACGCGTCCCGACGGACGGACCTCGCTGGTAGGTGTCAACTTCACCGGCCGCAAGGCGGTTCACATGGCACGCGAGAAGAAACTCGTGCCTTGGAACATCGACAGCAATGCTTCTTATTGGATGCTCGAAGTGACCGACAAACTGACCGGCGTGAAGAAGGCAGAAGGCCGCGCGCAGGGTGTGGTTCGTCAGTTTGACCTCCAGGGCCGCCGTGCCGCTGAAAACACACGCGGCATCGTGGTGGGCACCGACGGTAAGAAGTCGATGCGATAAATTGTAACCTCGTTTTCTGCGACCGCGGGGCAGCACCTCGTCTGTGCCCCTCGGTTCGACGGAGCTTCCACTTTTACAATGTGTTTTAAGGGTATCCTTCCTGACGGAGGGATACCCTTTTTGCGTGGTCGTGGGGGAATGGACGGTCGGGAAGGAAGAACCGGTTGTCCGGCGAAGGCGTTCGACGGCGCTGACGGGGGATGCCGATCTATAAAGTTACCCGTCGCTCGATGAAGCACGCGGGTGTCGTCTTTGCGGTGGGGGAGCGGGAGACGGAGGTGGCGGTTTACGCCAACAGGGGGAAGCACATGAAAGTGCTTCCCCCTGTTTATATTGGGTTCGTTACTTCGATTCGGCGGAAAGTTGAGGCCGCGTTTTATCCCTCTCGCACCACCGGCGAAGGAGTGTAGTGGCGGAGTTGAATCTTCCGCACTTCGTTTTTGCGCGTCACCCACCAGGCCAGCAAACCGTAGGCCAGCACCTGAATCCACAGCGCGGTGTATTCCGGTTGCACGTCGGCCAGCGAAGCACCCATGGTGCTGAGGCGCACGAAGCCGTTGACGCCGAAGGTCGATGGGATGAGATCTGCCAAAGTCTGCCAATACCAGGGTATTGCCGTGCCGGGCCAGCTCACACCGCTGAGGAATAGCATCGGCACCGAAGTGAAGACGGCAATGAGTATGATGCTTTCGCGACCTCTCGGGATACCGCTGATGGCAATGGCGAAAAAGACGCAGGCCAAGAGGAAGGGAACGGCGAAAAGCGCGATGTCGACAGCTTGCCCGATTTGAGGGAAGGAGAACAAGTGGGGCACGACGCCCATTTCGAAAGCGGCCACCGGAATATAGATCATGAAAAATGCGGCGCTGCGTCCGAGCAGGTTGCGCCACGCCCGGCGCGAAGCATGGCGCAGTCGGGTGCGGCGCGGATGGAACCACTCGATCACGCGTTGGGCGCGCGTTTGTTTGTGGCGTTCCTCCGAGGCGGCGAGTTCCGCTTGCGCGTCGAGGGTGAAATCGTCGGTGGGCGGGAAGCGGTGGGTCTGTTCCATGCGTTCGCGGCGCGTGCCCGCCTCCATGCCCACGCCGAGTATCAGCGTTTGCTGGATGATGAGCATCAACACAGCGGGCAGCAGAAACGAGGCGAAGCCACTTTGTGGGTTGAACAGCGCAATGTGTTCATATTGCAGGGGGTGGGCCGTGAGTTGGTCCTGGCGGTCGGTGGTGTTGCCGGCGCGTTGTATTTTGATACGCGCGTTCATTTCGAGCGAAACGTCGGTGGCAGCGGCGAGAATGGCTTTATAATAGAGCATGCCGCTCATGTCGCAATAGACGCTCACGTGCGATTGTTGCATCCGCGCCAAATTGTGCGAGAAATCTTCGGGGATGTATACCACGCCGTAAACCTCGCGTCGGGCCACAGCGGCCTTGGCCGCTTCGAGTGACGGGGGGCGAACCGCAATGCGCACGTCGGGCGAAGCATCGAGGTGGGTCAAAAAATCGCGAGACGTCGCGTTGCCCGCACAGTCCACCACGGCCACCGGCACTTCGTGGACCGTTTCCGGATTGTAGATCAGGGCATAGACCAGCGGATAGACGATGGGCACCACCACCATAAAGATGATCAGTGCGCCATCACCGAATATGTCGCGGAGTGTGTTTCTGAAAGCTTTGTTCATGTCTCTGACTGTTTAGGGCTCATAGGCGATGCGCTCCATCATTCGGCGGAATCGTCCCACAAAAAGTAGTGGCAGGAGAGCAAATACCAGCAGGGCACCCACGAAAGGTGCGGCGCCGGCGAGTGAAAAACCATCGAGCGCGCAGTTGACATACAATAGATAATAGTAGCGCAGCGGGAAGAGGTACGACAACCCGTGCAGTACAGGATACATGGCCATGGCCGGGAAGGACATTCCGCAAATGCTGAACGAGATCACGCCCCACAGGGAGGCGAAACTCAGTCCCAAACGCGGGCTCGGCAGGGCCGAAATCATCAGTACGCCCAAGCCCTGCGAAGCCAGCACCATCAAAATGAGCAACAGCAGCATGGTTGGAATGCCGCAGTGGCAGGGGAAGGCCAACACGCCGTAGAGATACAGTCCGATGAAGAGACCCACCAGGGCGAAAATCAGAAACTGTGCCGCGAGTTTGGCGTACAAGGCTTTGAAAGCCGATCCTTTCGAAAGAATCAGCAGCGCGCGACCGCCTCCCTCCTTGATTTCTTGCCCGATGGAAAAGACCGTAACGAAGAAAATCATCAGCGAGAGCAATCCCGGCAGCAGAATGTTCGACAGATAGATATTATAATTGAGTACCGGATTGCCGATGGCATGCGAATCGATCACAATCGGTTGCAGAAAAGCCATGGCCTGTCCCGAGGTTGCCCCTTTGGCGAAGAGCACCGAGCGGGCGGCGGCGCCCCCCATGAGCTCACTCATGGTGCGCATGTCCTTGTAGAGCAGGGAGCCCGCCATGAGATAAGCGTTGTTGGTGTAGAACGACACCGTGGGCGCCTCCTGGCGCAGCAGTTTGCGCGTCGTTCCCTCGGGAACATAGTAGAAGGCGTAGATTTCGCCGCGGCGCATGGCGTGGATGGCCTCCTCGGGCGAGGCATAGTGCTCCACGATGTGCGTGTTTTGAAAGGCATCGAGATTCGAAGCCAGCGCGCGAGTGGTCACGCTGTTGTCCTGATCGACCAGACCCACCGGCATGTCGGCCGGCAAACCTTGCCCCATCAGCGTGGTGAGTAGCAGGGTGCAAAACAGCGGCACCCCCACCATGCAAAATAGGTAGATGGGGCGGGTGCAGATGCGTCGCAACTCGCGTAAGAATACCTTTTTCATCGTTTGTCGTCGTGAGAGGAATATTGGTGAACACCGCACAGACGCGCTGCCGGTGTCCCGTGGTCGTCGAACCTCATCGCAGCACCACCGTCATACCGGGGCGCAAGCCTTCGATGCTTTGCGTCGGTGTGGCTTTCACGCGGAAGGTCTTCAAATCATACTGGCCCGTCGATTTCGAAGCGCGCCACACAGCGTAGCTGCCCACGTCCTTCAGGTTCGCGATGTGCAGTTTCACAGTCTTGTCGCCCAGTGCAGGCACGAAACCTTCCACTTCTTGCCCCACACGGAGCGTGGTCAGTTTGTCTTCGCGCACATTGAACGAAACCCACAGCTTGTTCATCAGTGCCACGTTCATCACCGGCGCGCCGGTGCCCACGAGTTCGCCGATCGAGGGGAAGATGTCGGTCACTTCCCCATCGAGTGCGGCCACGAGCACCGTTTCTTTCAGATAGCTCTTCACTTCCTTGATGGCACCGCCGGCACGTGCCGTGAGTGCGGCGGCCGCTTCGCGATCTTCGATCTGCGCTCCGTTCACCGCCATGTCATATTGCGATTTGGCCGCGCGTTCAGTGGCAATGGCCGCGTCGCGCTGTGCCGTCACCTCGTCGAGCTTTTGCGAAGTCACCACCCCTTCGTCGTGCAGTCGCTTCACGCGGGCGTAACTCTTCTCCATCACCTCGCGACCGGCCTTGGCCTTTTGCCACATCTCGTAGGCGCCGCGTTTCTGTTCCTCGCGCGCCCCCTTGTCGGCTTTCCGGCTTTGTGCGGCGGCGGCATCTTCGGCCGCCTCGGCCTGGGTGAGTTTCGCATTCACCTCCGGCGCCTCGAGAATGGCCAGGGTGTCGCCGGCGTGCACCTGTTGTCCTTCTTCGACCAGGATGCGTTTCACGCGACCGGGCACTTTGCTCGACACGCGATACTCCGTCACTTCTGCTTGTCCCTGAATCACTTCGGGCTGAGGGCGAAATGCGTAGAAACCGCAGATGGCGGTGATGACAATGACCGCCACGATGAGCAGAATGGCGGGGATATAATTGGGAGCTTGTTTCTTCATTGTGTTTGGTGCTGTTTTTACAGCGTTAGGAGTTGAAAGGAGAAAGGCCGGTGCGCGGCATCGAGGCGCGCGCAGCGCACACAGCGGTGAGTGAGGGACGTTGTGCCGTGCTTTATTGGCCGAGCGCTTTATTATAGACGGCGCGGGCTATGCGAATGTCGATTTGCGCGTCGATTTTGTCGCTTTGTGCCGCCAGCCACGCCGTTTGTGCCGCCAGCAAGTCGGAGGTGGTCACCACCCCTTCTTTGAATCCCACGCGAGCCATGCGCAGGTTTTCTTCCGCCCGGCTTTGGCTTTTCTCGGTCAATGCGAGTTTCTTCACCGCCTGATTCACCGCCAGCGCCGTTTGGTTCACTTGCAGCGTGATTTTTTCGCGCGCTTCTTGCAATTGCAGTCCCGCCACGGCCGCATCGGCCTTGGCGGCGGCCACTTTGTGCTTACCTTCGCCCCATTCCCAGATGGGAACCTTCAGCAACAGCCCCACACTCCAGGTGCCTTTCAGCTTTTTCTCGAAGCCGTTGAACATACTCGGATAGGTCATGCCGTATCCGCCCGTCAGGGCCAGGGTGGGGAGGAAAGCAGCGCGTTCCACCTTCACCTTCTCGGCATAGATCGATTGGGCGAGCCCCAGTTGTCGCAATTCCGGGCGGGCCCCCATGGCCGTCTCGGCGTCGGCCTGCACGCCGGCGGTTGAAGTCGGCAGGTCGCTGAGGCGTTCGTCGACGAGGTGCAGCGTGGTGTCGATCGGCAGCCCGCAGAGTTGAGCCAAAAGCATGCGCGAGAGGCTCAAACCGTCCTCGGCGCGCGTCAGCGTCATCTCGGCTTTATTCAGTTCGACGCTCACCGACAGCGCATTGGCGCGGGTGGCCACGCCTTCCTTCACCATTTTCTGCACGTCGCCGTCCAGATGTTGCAGCATGTCGCGGTAGGCCGTGGCCAAACGCGTCTTGTGCGTCAGGCTCACCACCTGCCAGTAAGCTTTGTCCACACTGAGAATCACCTCCTGGCGGTCGGCGCGCAGCTTTTCGCCGGCCAACTGCTCGGCATAGCCGGTGATGCGGTCGTAGGCGCGAATTTTTCCGCCCATGTAGAGCGGTTGGGTGAAGAGCACCGCACCCACGGCCACATTGCGCGTGTCGGTCTCGAAGCGTTGCGCCAGATCGCGCCCCACGCCGTTCAGTCCTTGCTGCAAAGCGACGCCGGTTTGTTGGGCATGTTGCACGAGCGGAGCGAGATCGGGGTGTGCCGCCACGAGTTGCTGCACCCGTTGCATGAATTCGGGCGAGAAACCCGCGCCCAACTGCGAGCCGAGGTGGCTCAGCGCCGATTTCTGGTCGGTGGTGAGGATCGAAAGTTCGTCGCCCGTGTGAACGTAGGCGGCCACGCCCGAGATTTTGGGCAGATAGTTCGTGCGGGCGGCGGCATGCACCTCGCGGGCTTTGTCGATGCCCAGTTGCGACATCTGCAACGCCTTGTTGTGTTGCAAGGCCAGCTGCCGGCAACTGTCGAGCGTGAGGGCGCCGTCGTCTGTGGCCGAGGTGGCGCGGCTCGATAGGCTACTCAGCGCGAGACTGAGGAGGAGAACATATAGTTTTCTCATGAATCGATGATTGTTTTCTTGTTTGCTTGGAGCAAAGATAGGACTTTTGTCGGAATGGTAGGGTGGGAAAAGGAAAAAACGAACAATCTTTTCTGATAAAGTGGAAGCCTCGTCTCCTCCTTCGTTGAATTTGATGTATCGCGGTGGAGTTTTATGTTGTATGTTCTGATTTTCAGTGTAGATAATTGCGGTGTGTGACGTAGAGATGATGGTTTTGTGCAGTTTCTTTCCGCGCCCAGGTAGCGGCCCGAGAGGTCTGAACGCGGTCTTGCGTATAAAAGTGATATTGCTCAATCCTTTCCCGCCCGTCCTTCGGCATTTCTCAAAAAGCCGTGGAGCGTCTGTGCGGCCGTTTCCGTGGTTCGAATCGACTTGCGCGTGCGCGCGTTTTTCTATATGGCATTTTCCGGACTGCTTCTCTATCATGCGCTGCGTTCTTCCGCGGTTGCCGTCTGCGAACGGGGTGTTTTCGGACATGGGGGCGTGCAATTCCAAGCGAACGTCCTTCCGAGCGGGAACGGCAGGAGTATTTCGCGTGGCAGCGAGCGACGTGACCCAAACACCGCCCGCACCGGCAGGCGGTGGTGCGGAGAGATCGGGCAGACGTGCGAACAGGGCCGGAGAAAGCGGGGAGCGGCGGGGCCGTGGAAGGGGAGTGCCGAAGGGGGGAAGCCGAGCGGTGTGTGCAGGTGCGCAACTTTTGCCGAAAAGCTCCCCGTTTTTCTTCTTTTCACGGGGACTTTTGCGACAAAGTTCGCACTTTTTTTCTTAGTGTTGCGCTTTTTCGCGCGATAAATCGCGGGGAAGCACCGATAAACGGGGACGAAAACGAAGCCGAAAGTGCGAGAATGTACATTCGAGGCGTCAAAAATTGGTAGTTTCACCCTTTTCTTGTAAATTTGCGGCAGAGATCCCCGCGCCACATTCGCATTTCTCGCTTGCGTGCGGGAGACTTCAATCTACCCCATGAAAGGAAAACCCCACACCCCCGCGGCGCCGCAGAGTGCCGCCCCGCTTCGCCCCCGAGCCTGGACCCCCGTGTTGTACTACGCGGTGGGCTTCGTGCTGTTGTGGCTCTTCGCCACGTTCACCTACGGTGAGGTGTTTCGCCACATCGCCGACGAGAATTATGTTTGCGCCGAGCGCGCGCCCATGGCCTACGTCTTGCGCCTGCCCGGTGCCTATGCCATTTGGGGCGCGCGCTATCTCCTGTTGGTTTTCCTGAACCGTTGGCTCGGCGGCACGCTGTTGGCCTTGCTGCTCACCGCCACTGCGTGGCTCATCGAACGCAGTTTGCCGGTGCGCCATCGCGGAGAAGGGTGGGGCTGGTTGCCGCCTTTGGCTGTGATGGGCTGGTGTGTGGCCGATGGCTTCGACCTGTATTTGCGCACCGAACCGTCGACCTTCGTCTTGCGCACCGTGGCGCTCTTGGGGGCTGCGGCTGTTTTGGCCGGCGGCTGCGCACTGTGGCGCCAATTCTTCCGATCGGCCGCGCAACCACCCGCAACGCCGATGCGGCGCAAGGGCTGGCGGCGCCTCCTGCTCCTCTTGCCCCTGGCGGCCTATGCGGGCGTTTCGCTCTTCGCCGTGTTGGAGCGTGACAATGTGCGCATGTCTTGCCGCATGCAAAACGAGCTCGACAACGAAGATTGGGACGCCATGATCGAAACGGCACAGGCCACGCGACGACCTTCGCGGAGTGTGGCCGCCTTCAACGCCGTGGCACTCGAACACACTGACCGTTTGTTGGACGGGCTTTTTGCCATCCCCTATGATTATCCCGATTTGCACCTGCGTAATGTGGGCGGCAACGATGAGGGGGTGAACTATCTGGCCGATCTCACCCTGCATGCCGGATTGCTCAACACGGCCTATAGACTTTCGATGGACAACACGGTGCAATACGGCCCACGACTCCACAACTTTAAGCGCATGGCCATCTGTGCCCTCCTCAACGGCGAGAAACGCTTGGCCGGACGCTACCTCAATCTCATCGACCACATGCCGTTTTGCCACGATTTTGTCGAACGCTATCGGGCGGTGCTGCACGATGCCTCCCTGCGACAAACCGATGCCACCCTGGCGCGCATCGACCAACTGCGGCCCAGAATCGATGCCTTCGAGCAGTCCTTCCGTCAACCCACCGTGATCGGTTACAATTTGGCCACGCCCACCGGCAGCGAAGCCACGCTCATCACGGCAGTCGCCGCGAGTCTCTATGCCAAAGACCTCGATACTTTCCTGGCCCGCATACAAGTGCTGCGCGGCAAGGTACAATTCACCCCGATTGTCTTGCAGGCCATCATGGTGGCGGCCGTGAAACGAGAGGGCGTGCTGAACTATTTCCCCGAAGTGAACGAACTGACGCAAAGCGAGTTCCAAGCTTTCGTGCAAGATGCGGCTCCCTTCCTCACCGGACGCGAGCGCATGACCCCCGAACAGCGCGAGCAGTCGCGCAAAGACATGGCCGAGGCCTTGCGCGAACGCTGGCTCGGCACGTATATGTACTATTATTATTGTGGCAACCTCGTCTCCTCCGAACAGCAGAGCCAAGGTGTCGGCGTGAACTGACGGGCCGACGGTCGAAATCCATATCTTGCAGATCCTTATGAAGCGAAATAGATTGTGTAACTCGTGGGCGAAAGTGCTCGGATGCGTGCTGCTGGTGCTGGCCTTGGCCGCTTGTCGATCGACGGTGCGGGTGCCCGACGCGGCGCAGCCCACCGCGCAGCAGGCATCGGTCTTCCCCGACTATCGTGATGTGGTGATTCCACCCAACATCGCCCCGCTCAATTTTCAAGTGAACAACCCGGCCGATGAAATCGTGGTGCAAATCAAAGGGCAGCGCGGAGAACCCCTCGTGGCCGAAGCTGAAATGGCGGGAAAACTCCGCTTCGACTCGACCGAGTGGCGACGTTTGCTCACCGACAACCGCGGAGGGCAGCTGAGCGTGGAGATCTTCACGCAGCACGAAGGGCAGTGGCTGCAGCACCCGGCCTGGAAATGGACCGTGGCTGCAGAGCCCATCGATTCTTTTCTCACCTACCGACTCATTGAGCCCTCCTATGAACTGTATCGTCAGCTGGGATTGTACGAACGCAACCTCACCAATTTCGACGAGCACCCCATTTATGAGAACAACGACACCTTCGAGGAGGAGAACAACCACTGTGTGAACTGCCACACCCCGCAGGCGCACGGCACCACCGGGCGCATGCTCTTCCACGTGCGCTCGAAACACGGCGGCACGGTCTTCATCGAGGGCAAAAACATTCGGCGCGTCGACATGAAGTGCGACAGTGTCTTGGGCGGCAGCGTGTATCCCGCCTGGCATCCCCGCCGGCCGTGGGTGGTGTTCTCGAGCAACAAGACCGGACAAGCCTTCCGTCTGAACAATGCGCAGAAGGTGGAGGTCGTAGACTACGATTCCGATCTGCTCTTCTACGATGTGCAGCGCAACAAGTTGAGCAACGTGTTTCGCACCCCCGCAGTCATGGAGACCTTCCCGGCGTGGGCGCCCGACGGCAGCCGCTTATATTATTGTGCGGCGCCCTTCCCGAAATTCGACACCATGAGCGATTCGGCACGCCTCAGCGACGACGCGCGCCAAGATGCGGTGCTCGATGCCTATCGCGAGGTGCGCTACAATGTGATGTCGGTGCCTTTCGATGCCCGCACGCGCACCTTCGGCGCGCCGCGCCTCGAAGTGGACTGCCGCACCATGGGCAAGAGCGGAACGCTGCCGCGCATCAGTCCCGACGGCCGCTATCTGCTCATCACACTCGGCGATTTCGGCCAATTTCATATCTGGCACAAGAGCAGTGATCTCTGGGTGAAGGACCTCAAGACGGGGGCTTTCTACCCGCTCCGGGCAGCCAACAGTCCGGAGGTGGACTCTTATCACACGTGGAGCAGCAACGGCCGGTGGATTGTGTTCTCCTCGCGCCGGCTGGATGGGAATTTCACGCGCCCGTGCATCGCCTATTTCGATCGCAACGGGCAGGCACACAAGGCTTTCTTGCTACCGCAAGAAGATCCCGAGCACAATTGGCTGCGCATGAAGAGCTACAACGTGCCCGAACTCTCGCGCCGTCCCGTGCCGGTTTCGCCTGAAGAACTGCGCCGCGCGATCTACGACGACGCGGCGGCGGGACATGCCGAATTCGGAAAATGAAAAAAGGCGCGCAACCGCATGGCGGCAGTGGCGCCCCCCAACACACCAACTGAACCCTATAGACTTATGGCACACCATACCCTGCTGGTCGACGCCGACTACGTGGAACGCGTGGCGTTTGACCTCATTGTCAACTTCGAACGCATGCTCGGTCGGCGCATTCCTCCCGCGCCGCTCGCCGATTGGCTCGATTATGTGGCGCTCGATGGCGGCTTGCTGCCCGCAGAAGGCGAAGCGCAAACCGCCGACAACGAGATTCGGGTGTATTTCATCCATCGACCCGAGACCGCACAGCTGCAAAACTTCACGCCGGCGCACTTCGCCGACGAAATCAACGGCAAGGCTTTTGCCGACAGGCTGGGCGAATTTTCGCTCTCGGCACTTGCCGTCGAACCGGTGGTGGATCACGACGATTTGATCGTCGAGGTGTTTGAGCAAATGCTCCTGGACGCCGACGCCGATCGGGTGATGCTCGTGGCCGATCTCGACGGATTCACCCCCGAGAGTACGCGACTTGCCGCTCGAATCAAAGGGCTCTGCGCGCAACCGCCCAAGCGCGAGGACGGAACCGACGCCGGACGCAAGGAAATCACCCTCTTCACCATGCAGCCCCTCAGCGGACGAGGTTTTGCACAGGAACTGCTCGGCTATTCGCTCACGGCGGCACTCGGCATCCGCGCCGATGAAGTCAGCGCCCGCTGAACCGGAACGCATTTCGCTGAGAAGATGCAAAAAAAGCGCCGTGAACTTGTGCGATCGCGTGAAAATCAATAACTTTGCGCGAACGGGATGAAATTCCGATCACTGCAATCACACAAACAACTACGATACGCAAACACAATGGGAAAAGTACTCATCATCGGCGCCGGCGGCGTTGCCACCGTGGCCGCTGTCAAAGTCGCAAAAAATAGCGATGTCTTCGACGAAATCATGATCGCCAGCCGCACAGAATCCAAGTGCAAGGCGATTGCCCAACGCATTGCCGACATGGGTCTGCGCAACGATATTCGCACCGCGCAGGTAGATGCCGACGATGTGGAGCAACTCGTTCGCCTCTTCAATGACTTCAAGCCGCAGCTGGTCATGAACTTGGCCTTGCCCTACCAGGATCTCACCATCATGGAGGCTTGTCTCCAAACCGGCTGCAACTATCTCGACACCGCTAACTACGAACCGAAGGATGAGGCGCATTTTGAGTACTCGTGGCAGTGGGCTTATCGTGATCGCTTCGAGAAAGCCGGACTTTGTGCCATTCTCGGCTGCGGTTTCGACCCGGGCGTGACCTCCATCTTCACGGCCTACGCCGCAAAGCACCACTTCGACGAAATTCAGTACCTGGATATCGTCGATTGCAACGCGGGAGACCACCACAAAGCCTTTGCCACCAACTTCAACCCCGAGATTAACATCCGCGAGATCACGCAAAAAGGACTTTATTGGGAGAATGGCAAGTGGGTAGAGACGGAACCGCTCGAAATCCACCGGCCTTTGACCTATCCCGGCATCGGACCGCGCGAAAGTTACCTGCTTCACCACGAAGAGATCGAGAGCTTGGTCATCAACTTCCCCACAATCAAGCGAGCTCGCTTTTGGATGACCTTCGGACAGGAGTATCTCACCCATTTGCGCGTGATTCAAAACATCGGCATGGACTCGATTGTGCCCATCAACTACGAGGGACACATGATTCAGCCCCTGCAATTCCTCAAGGCCGTGCTGCCCAACCCGCAAGACCTGGGCGAAAACTACGAAGGCGAGACGTCGATCGGTTGCCGCATCCGGGGTTTGAAAGACGGCAAGGAACAAACCTACTACATTTACAACAACTGTTCGCACCAAGCTGCCTACGACGAAACGGGAATGCAGGGGGTGAGCTACACCACCGGCGTGCCCGCTTGCATCGGAGCCCGTTTGTTCATGGAAGGCAAGTGGAACAAGCCCGGCGTCCACAACGTCGAGGAGTTTGATCCCGATCCTTTCATGGAAGAACTCAACAAGCAGGGACTGCCTTGGCACGAAATCCACGGCGGAGACCTCGAACTCTGATTGGGGCGCTTGTCGTGTCTTCTTTCCTCCCGCATGAGGGTGGGATCGAGGATGAGAAAATCGCATCCACGGTGTTTCGCCGATCGCATCGGCGGGACACCGTGAAGTGCATTCGGAATATCAACGGAACTATAGTATATAATGAAGCGAATTTACACAGCCCCCCTCCTTCAGCTGGTGCGTTTGTCATCGGAGAATGGATTGATGCAGGAATCGCCCAAGACTTTGAGAGTTGATCGCGAGTCCGGCAAAACCATTGACGACGAAAACGACATCTTCACCCAAGGAAAGCACGACAAAGTGTGGACTGAGGACGAATAACCTCCGTTTTGCGGTGCATTCGCCGCAAAGCTGTGGTGTTTTGTTCAGTCCTTTTCTCGAAAGCCCCCGGCCGACGGCCGAAATCCGCGGGCAAACAGCGCGATCTCGGCCAAGAACAAACTGAATACGCAAAGACAGAGGACGAAAAGCTAATTTTCGCCCTCTTTTTTGCGCCGTGCAGTTTTGAAATTTCCCGATTTGCTTTGTCCTCTTTGCAAAATGATGTAACTTCGCTCCCTGTAATCGCATTGTTATTTCCATGAATAGTTCGAATATCAAGTCGCGTTTGATCGCGATGAACTTCTTAGAGTTCGCTGTGTGGGGAGCTTACCTCACTTCCATGGGGTCTTTTTTGGCCGGAAAGGAAATGGGAGCCAATATCGGGTGGTTTTATTCCGTCCAAGGGATTGTTTCCATCTTTATGCCCGCCCTTGTCGGCATGATCGCCGACCGTTTCGTGCAGGCACAGCGCATGTTGTCGCTTTGTCATCTCCTGGCTGCTGTCTTTATGATCGTAGTTGGCTGGATCGGCATGGGAGAACACGTTGCGTTTGCCGACATTTTCCCCTGGTACACGCTCAGTGTGGCGGCCTACATGCCCACCTTGGCGCTGTCGAACTCCGTGTCTTACAATGCGCTTGAGCGTTCCGGACTCGACACCGTGAAAGATTTCCCGCCCATCCGCATCTTCGGTACCATCGGCTTCATTGTTTCGATGTGGATCGTCGACTTGTTGGGTTGGCAACAGACGCATGTGCAATTTTTTGTCTCGGCTTTCTGGAGTTTGATGCTGGCTGCCTACGCTTTGACCCTACCTTCTTGCCCCGTAAACAGGGGCAGCGAGAAAAAAGGCCTGGTGCAAGCCATGGGACTCGATGCGTTTAAGCTCTTCCGCCACAAGCGAATGGCGCTCTTCTTCCTCTTTTCCATGTTCCTCGGCGTCAGTTTGCAGATTACCAACGGATTTGCCAACCCCTTCATCAGTAGTTTCGGTGCAGAAGCCGCATTCCGCGGCCAATGGTTCGTGGAACACGCCAATGTATTGATCTCTCTTTCGCAAATCAGCGAGACTTTCTGCATCCTCCTCATCCCCTTCTTCTTGAAACGTTTCGGGATCAAGACGGTTATGCTCATTGCCATGTTCGCTTGGGTGCTGCGTTTCGGCTTCTTCGCCGTCGGTGTTCCGGCTTTCCCGGGCGTGATTTTCCTGATTCTTTCGATGATTGTCTACGGCGTCGCCTTCGACTTTTTCAATGTCTCCGGTTCGCTGTTTGTAGATAAGGAATGTGACGGATCAATCCGCTCGAGTGCACAAGGTCTCTTCATGCTAATGACCAACGGCATCGGGGCTTCCATCGGCACCCTCGGCGCACAAGCTGTGGTGAATTGCTACACCGAGAACAAAGACGGCTTCCAAGTGGGAGATTGGTCGAGTGTATGGTTCATTTTCGCCGGCTATGCCTTGCTGATCGGCGTGCTTTTCTTCTTCCTCTTCAGCGGTAAGAAGGAAAACGCGGCGCCCGAACGGCAGAAACAGCCCGAAGTGATCGAGTGATCGCGCCTCCTTGCGCCTCACGTCCGGATGAGCGTTGCGCGCACTCCTTATATATAATGTGTATCGCCCCTTTTCGTCCGGCCGTGCCCTGATGTAGGAATCTCTCCTCAGGCATAACAGCGTTCTCTCTCCTTTTATATAATGAGCCTCCCCCGCAAGTTCCGGACTTGCGGGGGAGGCTTTGTTTGGATCGGCGGACAGGCAGCGCATTATGCGCAACGAACCGGCTCTCGCGCGGAGAAGCCGGTTCGTTGCATTGGGAGAAAGGATCGTGCACGGCCGCCGTGCGGCGCAGGCGCCCAAGTTATTCCACATTCATTTGCGCCATGCCGTAAGACTTGCTTTCCGAGAGGATGCGCAAGAACTCTTTGGTGGCCACTTTGCGGTAGCTGCCGCGCAAAAAGTGGTAGCAGCCTTCCATTTCGCTGCTGTCTACGCCGGCAATGGGGATCGTGGCCACGCCGTCCACCTGCGAAACGGTGGCGGTTGAGAGCACTGTGACCAAACGACTGTCGCGCACCAAACTAATCAGGGCATTCACGTCGTTGATCTCCAAGCAGACGTTGAATTCGTGCTGTGTGCCGCGCACCAGCATGTCGAATTTGTTGCGCGCCTGCAGTCCCGGGGCGGGAAGTGCCATGCGGTGATGCGTCAAGTCGGCGAGTTCCACGGCAGCACGGCCGGCAAGCGGATGCGTGTCGCTCACCACGGCGCAAAGTTCGTTGTCAAACAGATAATGCGACTCGATTTGCGTGTAGTGTTGCGAGGGTTTGTAAGACAACACCACGTCCAGCTCGTGCTTGATGAGCATTTCCATCAAATCGCTCATCGATTGGCTCACTACATTGAGGTGTACTTGCGGAAACGTCTTGATGAAGGCGAGAATCGCCTCTTTGAGAATCGGACTGAAGGTATAAGTGGCGCCAATGTTGATGGTGCCGCGCACCAAGTGCGTCACTTCGCTGATGCTGTCCACACAAGCTTCCACCTCGGCCAGGGCGCGCAGCGCAGAAGGTAGGAAAGCGCTCCCCACGTCGGTGAGTTCCACGTGGTGTGAGTCGCGTGCGAGCAGCTGCACCCCCAGTTCGTCCTCCAACTGTCGGGTTTGTTGTGAGAGGGTGCTTTGTGTGATGTGCAACTGTCGTGCGGCTTCCGAAAAGCTTTGGCATTCGGCCACTTTCACGAAGTAGCGGAGCTGTCGAAGTTCCATGTTCGGGCGAAAATCAGTGGTGCGACGAACGAAGGTGGGCCGCAGCGAGGAGTTCGTCGCGCATACGGCGCAACATCACCAGACCGTGGTTGCGGAACGTGAAGAGCGGAATCGTCACCCCGATGACCATCAGCACAATCGTCAGCACACAGGTGATCCAGTTGTAGTTGAGCAGATAAAAATAGTGGTTGAAATGGTCTTCGGTCTTATGGCTCATGCATTCCACGAGCGCTTGTATCGAACCGTAGGCAAATTTTCCCGGCACCATGGGGAGCAGCGCAGGGAAGGAGAGGGTTTCGGCGGGCGAATTCACCACCGTCGACATGGGGATGGAGACGATGCCAATGATCAAGCCGCCGGCAAACGAAGCCAAGGCGATGTGCACGTCAAAATAGTGCATAAGGATGAAGCGCGTGACGTGGCCGAGGGCGGCAAGCAGGCCGAGCGACCAGAAGGTGCTGCGTTTGGGGTTGCTGATGCTCGCGAAACCGATGGCGGCAATGGCGGCAAAGAAGCCGTCGTTGAGCAAATCGAGAAGAGTGGACATGGAGAATGGACTATCGTTGTGGGGTGAAGGGGAGAAAAGCGGGGCAAAGGCCGAAACGGGTCAGAGCATGCGGATGTTGAGCATCAACAAAGCCAGCACCAACCCGATCGAAAGACTCACGGTGATCATCATGGCCTGCACGAAGCGGCTGAAAGCGCAGATGTAGTGCCCGTAGAGCAAATCGTTGACGAAGTTGCAAAACGGCACTCCCGGCACAAGATAGAGCACACTGGTGCCCAAAGCGATGTCGGGCGTGGTGGAAAGATCGGGAATGACGTAGCCGACGCAAGAAATCACCGCGGCCGTCACAGCAGAGATGATGGTCACGGCGCGATAGTCCATTTTCCAGCTCGAAAGGCGCTGTTTGACAAAGAAACCACAGAAGGTGGCGGCAAACACAATGCCGATGGCGGCCCAGTCGCCGCCGAAGAGCCGGCAGAAAGAGGCGTTGGCCGCAGAGGCCAAGACCAGTACGGCGAACGAAGAGAAGCGAGGGATGTTTTTAATCGCATCAAAGCGGCGAACGGCTTCGGCAGGCACGAGGTTCTGCGTGAAGACGTCGTCGCTTAGGCGGCTGAGACGCGTGATGAGATCGAAATTTAGGGCTCCGTGCAGCAGCGGTGAGATGCAACTGTAGGAGTGGTCGCCCGAGGCGTCCCAGATGTTGAGAATCACGTTCGTGGGCAGAATGGTGAATTCGGCTTGCACGTGCCAGGCTTCGGCCATTTGGCGGAGTTTGCGCTCAATGCGCATTGTCGTGGCTCCGCTGCACAGCAGAGTAGCGGCGTAGGAGCCGAAAAACTTGGCAATGTGTTTGAGACGAACGTGGATTTCTTTGGGGTCAGAGGGTGATGCCGCGGACATCATCGTGGAGTGGTTCATCGAATCCGATTGCGAGATGAGAAGGAGTTAGGCTTTGGGTTGCAAGAAAGCTTCGTCGTGGCAAACGTACACCGTGTCGTCGGCGGGCTGAGCGGCGCGTTGGGCAGGGTTCGAGAGGTTTTTGAAGAAGCGGAAGAGCGTGGGCACGCAGTAGAGGGCTGCGGTGAAGGCGATGAAAGCAATGATGATGTAAGGAGCGCTGGTGCTGCTTTGAACTTGAAGGGCGGCAAGAAGTGACATAATGAAATGAATTTTGAGTTGATTCGCGTTGGATGACGTCTCCCGGCGCGCCCCACAAGGGAACTCTGCTGTTCTCCGAGTGGTCGGTGGGGATCCCGTTGGGAGCCGACCGAGGCGGCGGGAATCGTCAGGATGGAAATATAATAAACAGTCAGTTCTGTCAAGCGCATGCGCCGTAACGTAGATAAGCCTGTGGGCAGTGGCGGAGCATTTCCGTTTTGACGCTGCAAAATTACGCGCTCTTCTCGGGTATCGTGCCGAAGTTCTATGGTTTGATCAGATAGCTGCTATCGTTTTCGCTGATAGCCGCCGGTGAAGCGCTCTTACAAAAAGAGGAACACCGGGCGCGGCTCCTCGCCGGAGGGAGGTGTCGCGCTCGGTGTGAAGGGGCGGGGCTGAAAAATCAGTCGACCGTTTCGTCAGCCTCGTAACCGCCCATTTCGCGAATGGCGTTTTTGAGGTTCGTGTACTGGCGGAACAGGTGATTTTCGGGCACTTCGCCTTGCGTGTAGTCGTGTTGCGGGCTTTTGAGGAAGAAACTCAGGAAGCGCTGCGTGCCGTAACGGCCGTCGCGGGCAGCGGCGTCGATGAGCAGCACGAGGTCGAGGCAAAGCGGGGCGGCCAGAATCGAATCGCGGCAGAGGAAGTTGATTTTCACCTGCATGGGGTAGCCCATCCAACCGAAGATGTCGATGTTGTCCCAGCCTTCCTTGCTGTCGCCGCGCGGGGGATAGTAGTTGATGCGCACCTTGTGGTAGTAGTCCGTGTAGAGGTCGGGCTGCTCGTCGGCCACGAGGATGCTTTCGAGGGTCGAGAGTTTGGAAACCTCCTTCGTGTGGAAGTTGGCCGGCTCGTCGAGCACCAGGCCGTCGCGGTTGCCGAGGATATTGGTCGAGAACCATCCGTTCAGTCCCAGGCAGCGGGTGCCGATGATGGGGGCGAAACCGCTCTTCACCAAGGTTTGACCGGTTTTGAAGTCCTTACCGGCGATGGGCATGTGGGTCTTTTCGGCCAGCTCCCACATGGCGGGAATATCCACCGTGGTGTTGGGCGCACCCATCACGAAGGGGGCACCTTCGGCCAGGGCGGCGTAGGCATAGCACATGGAGGGCGCGACGCGCTCGGTGTCGTTGGCCTTCATGGCGGCTTCCAGATCGGCCAAACGGTAGTGCACCGTTTCGTCGATGGGAACGTAGATCTCGGTCGATGCGGCCCAGAGCACCACAATGCGGTCGCAACCGTTGTCGGCCTTGAAGCGGCGAATGTCTTCGCGCAGGGCTTCCACCATTTCCCAGCGGGTGGCGCAGTTTTTCACATTGTTGCCGTCCAAACGAGAGGCATAGCGCTTGTCGAATGCGGCGGGCAGCGGGCGAATGGCCTTCAGTTCGTCCTCCACAGGGAGGATGTCTTTGGCGCGCAGCACTTCGGCGTCGACGGCGCTCTCAAAAGCGTTGGCGGGATACACATCCCAAGCGCCGAACACCAGATCGTCGAGCGAAGCCAGCGAGATGATGTCGGCATATTTCAGGTATTTCTTTTCGGCACCGCGTCCCACGCGGATTTTGTCGTATTGTGTCATTGCACCGACGGGCTTTGCCAAGCCCTTGCGCGCCATCAGCACGCCGGTGATGAAGGTGGTGCTGACCGCGCCGAGGCCGACGATCATGACACCCAATTTGCCGTTTGCAGGTTTCATGTTTGGGTTATGGTTATGTGATGTTATTTGCGTAGGACTCGCTCGTTGTGGACGAGCGGTGCGCAGTACACAAAGGTACGTAGGCCAAAGGTACGTATTCTTTTGGACGTGAGGGCGATTTTGCCTATTTATTTCTTGGCGAAAAGGAAATATTGAACAATCCCTTTCGTGAAAAGGGCAAAAACTCCGTTTTCGACTGTAGTTTTCTTTCCGGTTTTCGGCCATTCGGTGGGCACAAACAGTGTTTCGACGCGGGGTGCGCCACGGCGAAAGCCCGGTGCAAACGGAAAACGGGGCGCCGTGCCGTTCGAGTCTCGGAGTGCGCGCGGCGGGGTGGAGGAGACGGGGAGAAAACGCCCCGTTTTTCGCCGATAATTGGGACTTTTTCTGCAATTCACGGGGACTTTTCGGGACATCTCGCCGAGTTTTCGTCGGGGCTGCGGCTGGCGCTGCGTCGGGGCGGGAAGAAGATGCGAATCCCCACCTTGTTGCGCGGAGTACCCGGGCGATGGCGTGCCGAGAGGCGGGGGACTGTGCAGGGACGTTCCGCGTCGTAGGGTGATATTCGGGGAGATTCGTGCGCGCCGTGCGCCTTATGCAGGGCGCCGCGCGGCTTTTCGCCGTGGAAACTTTGTGTATCAGCCGAAAAGCCTTAAATTCGCAGATTGAAAAGCGAGCGTCCGTTTCCCTCCCGTTGGAGTCGCGGAACGAGGACGCCGAAAAATCCCTCAGCCATGTCCTGCATTCTCCACATAGAAACCTCCACCTCCGTTTGTTCCGTCGCCGTGTCGGAAGATTCGCAGGTGATCTTCGAACAGCAAACCCTCGAAGGCCCCTCCCATGCGGCCGTTTTGGCGCCCTTCGTCGACGAAGCGCTGAGTTTCGCCGAGAGCCACGCCATCCCCCTCGATGCCGTTGCCGTGTCGAGCGGACCGGGCAGCTACACCGGCCTGCGCATCGGACTTTCCACCGCCAAAGGGGTGGCCTACGCCCGCAATGTGCCCCTCATTGCCGTGCCCACGCTGCAGCTCATCACCGTGGGACCGTTGCTCTACGACGACGATATGCCCGACGACGCCCTGCTCGTGCCTATGATCGACGCGCGCCGCATGGAGGTTTACGCCGCCGTATATGATCGCGCGCTGCACACCGTGCGCGAAGTGGGGGCCGACATCGTCACGGCCGACACTTATCGCGAGTGGCTCGACCGTGCGCCCGTTTATTTCATGGGCGACGGCGCCGAAAAGTGCAAGGCGGTGATCGATCACCCCAACGCCCGTTTTGTCGACAACGTGCATCCGCTGGCGCGCCACATGGCTCCGCTCGCCGAACGCGCCTTCCTCGAAGGGCGCTTCGTCGATGTGGCCTATTTCGAGCCCTTCTATCTCAAGGAATTTCAAACGTCTTTGCCCAAAAAACTGTTTTGACACGTTCGGTTTCTATGGAATACAACACGCAGAAAGCCCCTGTGCGCATGAAAGCCTACGGCCGTGAAGTGCAACTCATGGTGGAACACGCCCTCACGCTCAGCGACCGGGCGGAACGCACGGCCTATGCCGCACGCATCGTCGACACGATGCGCATCGTCAGCCGACAACCCGCCGATTCGCGGGAGGTGAACGAAAAATTGTGGAACCACCTCGCCCAACTCACCGACTACGCGCTCGACATCGACTGGCCCGTGGAGGTGGATCGCGCACCCACCGCCGCAAAAGCGGAGCGTTTGACTTATCCCACCCACCGCTTGCGCTTCCGCCACTACGGCCACTTGTTGCAAACGTGGATGAACCGCATCGCCGACGAGCCCGATGCCGAGGTGCGCGCCCGACAGTTGTGCGATTTGGCCGCTCGCATGCAACTCAACCTCGCCGAAATGCGAGGCGGAGCGACCGAAATCGAACGCCTGGCCAAGGACATCGACTTCTGCACCGAAGGGCGCATCCCCTCCGCCGAGGTGATGCGCGCACTGCAGCCGTCTTGATTCACACACCCCACTAAAACTCACCCGCATGGCCTCTTTTCTCATTGAAGGCAACCGCCGTCTCCGAGGCGAAATCGAACCGCAAGGAGCCAAAAACGAAGCGTTGCAAGTGATCTGCGCCACGCTGCTCACCGATCAGGAGGTGCGCCTGACCAACGTGCCCGACATTGTCGACGTCAACAACTTGATTCGTCTGCTGCAAGACATCGGCGTCTACGTGCGCCGCAATGCGCCGGGCGACATCACCTTTCGCGCCGATCAAATCGACCTCGATTATCTCCGTTCGGAGGAATATCTGGCCCGTTGTTCGTCGTTGCGCGGTTCGATTCTCACCATCGGCCCGCTCGTGGCCCGCTTCGGTCGGGCAGTGATCAGCAAGCCCGGCGGCGACAAAATCGGCCGTCGACGACTCGACACGCATTTCTTCGGATTGCAAAAGCTCGGCGCGCAGTTTCACGTGGACAGCGAGCACGAACTCTTTGAGATCGAGGCCGAACGCCTGCGCGGCGCCTACATGCTCCTCGACGAGGCGTCGGTGACCGGGACGGCCAACATCGTCATGGCCGCTGTGCTCGCCGAAGGCACCACAACCATCTACAATGCGGCCTGCGAACCCTACATTCAGCAGCTCTGTCACCTGCTCAACCGCATGGGCGCCAACATTTCGGGCATCGCCTCCAACCGCCTTACGGTGGTGGGCACGCCCCAACTCCACGGTGCCGACCACCGCATCCTGCCCGATATGATCGAGATCGGCTCGTTCATCGGCATCGGCGCGATGGTGGGCGACGGCATCACGATTAAAAATGTGTCGCGCCGCGATCTCGGACTCATTCCCGACGCCTTTCGTCGACTCGGCGTGACGGTCGAGGAGCGCGACGACGACCTTTACATCCCCGGCCCGCAGCATTATCAAATCGAATCGTTCATCGACGGCTCTTTCATGACGCTGGCCGACGCGCCCTGGCCGGGACTCACCCCCGACCTCCTTTCGATTCTGCTCGTCGTGGCCACACAGGCCAAGGGCAGCGTGCTTTTCCACCAAAAGATGTTTGAAAGCCGCCTCTTCTTCGTCGACAAACTCATCGACATGGGCGCGCAGATCATTTTGTGCGACCCGCACCGCGCCGTTGTGGTGGGCCACGACTTCAACCTGCAGCTGAAGGCGCGCCGCATGGCCAGCCCCGACATTCGCGCCGGCATCGCGTTGCTCATCGCCGCCCTCAGTGCCGACGGAACGAGCCGAATTGACAACGTAGGCCAGATCGATCGTGGCTACGAGCACATCGAAGACCGACTCAACGCCCTGGGTGCTTGCATCACCCGCCTCGAATAATTTTTTAGGTTCCTGCCTCTTCTCATGATTTCAGACTCCGACGTTTTTTCCATCGGGCGATTCACCCGCACGCACGGCATCCACGGCGAAATCGAACTGCAGTTCACCGACGATGTCTTCGATCGCGGTGAAGCCGACTACGTATTTCTCAAGATCGACGGACTCTACGTGCCGTTCTTCCTCGAAGACTATCGTTTCAAAGGGAGCGAATCGGCGCTGTTCACCCTCGACGGCATCGACAGCGACACCGCCGCGCGGGAACTTGTGGGACACACCGTCTATTACCCCCTCGATGCCCGCCCCGCCGAGGACGAAGAGACCGTTTCGTCGCTTCGGGCTTTCACCGGCTTCCAAGTGCTCCTGGTCGATCACGGCGCACTCGACGCAGAGGCTGAGACCGGCGACGAAGAAGGCGAAGGGGGACTGCCGACCCTCGAGCTCGGCACGGTGCGCCACGTCGAAACCACAACGGCCAACACCCTGCTCACTGTCGAAACACACGACGGCGAAGAGGTGCTCCTCCCGCTGCACGACGATTTCGTGGTGGACTATGATCTCCGCGCCCGACTGCTCTTGCTCGATGTGCCCGACGGACTGATCGACCTTAACGACTGAATGTCAACAAAACGATGAAAAGAATTGCCATCCTCGGTTCGACCGGATCCATCGGCACGCAAACCCTCGACGTGGTGCGCGAACATGCCGACGAATACGAGGCCTATGCCCTCACGGCGGGGCACAATGCCGAATTACTGATCGCGCAAGCCCGCGAATTTCACCCCGAAGTGGTGGTCATCGCCGACGAATCGCGCTACGAAACGGTGCGCGAGGCACTGGCCGACCTACCGATTAAAGTGTGGGCGGGCGCCGAAGCCATTGGCGACGCGGCAAGTTTGCCGGATGTCGACGTGGTGGTGACAGCCATGGTGGGTTTCGCCGGACTGCGCCCCACGGTGGCGGCCATCGAAGCCGGCAAAACCATCGCACTGGCCAACAAGGAGACGCTCGTTGTGGCGGGCGAACTCATAACGGAGCTCGCGGTGAAACACCGCGCGCCGATTCTGCCGGTGGACAGCGAGCACAGCGCCATTTTCCAGAGTTTGGTGGGCGAAGACGGCAATGCTATCGACAAAATCCTCCTCACCGCCTCGGGAGGCCCCTTCCGCACGACGCCGATCGAGGAGTTGGCGAACGTTACTGCGGCGCGCGCCTTGAAACACCCCAACTGGGAGATGGGCGCCAAGATCACGATCGACAGCGCCACGATGATGAATAAAGGCTTCGAGATGATCGAAGCCAAATGGCTCTTCGGTGTCGAACCGGAGCGCATCGAAGTGCTGGTGCATCCCGAGAGCATCGTGCACAGCGCGGTGCAACTGGCCGACGGGGGCGTGAAAGCGCAGCTCGGCGTGCCCGACATGCGATTGCCCATTCAGTATGCCTTGTCGTTTCCGCGTCGTTTGTCGCTCAGCGGTGAGCGTTTGGATCTGGCCGCCCTCGGCCGCCTCACGTTCGAGCGCCCCGACTTTGACAAATTCGACTGCCTGCGCATCGCCTACGAGGCCGTCGCGGCCGGCGGCAACCTACCTTGCGTGGTGAACGCGGCCAATGAAGTGGCCAATGCGGCGTTCCGCCGCGACGCCATCGGTTTTCTCGACATCCCGCGCCTGATTCGTCGCGCCATGGCCGACGCCACGCGCTGTCAACGCGCATCGCTCAGCGACTATCTCGCCTCCGATGCCGAGGTGCGCCGATTGGTGGCAGGCTATCTCAACTAATTCATTCTATTCCTTCCTGCAAGCTCTTTTTTGATGGAAACATTCTTGATCAAAGCCCTCCAATTGGTGCTCAGCATCTCGCTGCTCGTCATCCTTCACGAGGGGGGCCACTTCTTTTTCGCGAAGCTTTTCGGCATTCGCGTGCACCGCTTTTGTCTTTTCTTCGACTTCTGGAAAGGCGGTAAGCGTTTGGCGTTGCCCCTCGGCACATGGGGCGGCACGAAATTCGCCATCGGTTGGTTGCCCTTCGGCGGTTACGTGGAAATCGCCGGCATGGTCGACGAAAGCACCGATGCCGACGCGGTGAAACGCGAAGAAGCCGAGGTGCCGGCCAATCAACTCTTCAAAAATAAGCCGGCTTGGCAGCGCTTGCTCGTCATGGTGGGCGGTGTGTTGGTCAATTTCCTCGTGGCCCTCTTCATTTACGCCATGGTGCTCCTGGCTTGGGGCGAACAGCGCACGCCGGTCACCGCCGTGCAGCACGGTTACTCCTTCAACACCGTGGCCAAGCAAATGGGCTTCCGCGATGGCGACGTGATTGTGGGCGCCGACGACAAAACCTACACGTATCTCGACAACGCACAGCTGTTGCGCGACTTGGGGAGTGCGAAAGTCATCCATGTGCTCCGCGATGGCCGCCCCGCCGCGGTGAATGTCGACGGCCGTGTGGATCTGCTCAAGATGCTCAAGGAACAACCGCCCTTCGTCGCCCTGACGTTGCCTTCGGTGGTGGACTCGGCCATGGCCGGTAGCCCTGCCGCCAAAGCCGGTGTGCGTGCCGGCGACAGCATTGTGGCCCTCAACGGCAAAGCGGTGACGACCTGGAACCAAATCGACGAACAGCTCGGTGTGGTGCAGGATCGCATCACGGCGGCACAGGGCAAGGCCGACCCGAAATGGCTGGCCACGACGCTCGTGGTGAAGCACCGTGGCACCACAACGGCCGACACACTCCGCTTCGCCCTCACCCCCGAGGGCAAACTCGGACTCTTCAAGCACAACGTGCTCATGGACTATCGCACGGACACCGTGCGCTACAACCTGGCCACCTGCTTCCCGGCCGGCGCTGCCCACGGATGGAAGGTGCTTTCGGGCTATGTGAGCGATTTGCGCTATCTCTTCTCGGCCGACGGCGTGAAGAGCGTGGGCTCCTTCGGCACCATCGGCAGTCTCTTCCCCGCTGCGTGGAACTGGGCCGCCTTCTGGCAACTCACCGCCTTCATCTCCCTGATGCTGGCCTTCATGAACTTCCTGCCCATCCCCATGCTCGACGGCGGATACATCTTTATTACGTTGCTCGAGATGATCACGCGCCGCAGATTCTCCGACAAGGTGATCGAACGCGTCAACACGATCGGTTTCTACTTCGTCTTGGCGCTCATGGCCTTGGGCATCTTCAACGACGTGGTGAAGTTCATTTTCTGAATTCGGCGATTTCTCCCCCTCGTTTCGTATCGCGCATCACAACCCTTCGTTGTGGTGCGCGATGTCGTTGAAGCCGATTTGTGCGAAATGGCTGTTTTGGAAAGGAATAAGCATCTTTATTCTTAAAATTGCTTAGTTTGATGCGAATGTGCCTTTCGTTTTTTGTCAAGAATGGCCGAACTGCCTACTTTCGCCCTTGTAAACGGATCGCCTCCCGATATTCTACTTTTGCTCTCGGGTGAAAGGAGGATGGCGCCGGAGGGATTCTATTGACCAACAATAAAAAGATTACGACAATGAAGAAAATCGTACTCGCCCTCGCCCTCGTAGGCGGAACTCTCGCATCTAACGCACAGGTATATCTCGGTGGTAAACTCGGTCTCTGGGGCACCAAAGACGTGAAAACCGAAGTGACGCTCGCTCCCGAAATCGGTTACAAACTGAGCAACAACACGGCCATCGGTACTTCTATCAGCTATACGCTCGACGATCCGAAGGGAGACAAGAACAACTCGTCGGTATTCGAGTTCAACCCCTATCTCCGTTACACGGCTTGCCGTGTGGGCGCTGTGAGCTTCATCGTTGACGGAGCACTCGGCTTCAACTGGGCTTCTCAGGAAGCAGTTTCCGGCAGCAAGTTCGGCTGGTCTGTAGGCGTACGTCCCGGTCTCTCCGTTGACCTCAACCGTAACTGGAACTTCGTGGCCAGCTTCGGTGAACTCGGCTATCGCAAGCGCAACGAAGTAGAGCAATATGGTTACCGTTTCAGCACCACGGACGTAAACCTCGGCTTCTACTACAACTTCTAAGCTGTAAGGACACAGTTTGAGCGTAAGCTCAAAAGTCGGCATCCCCTGCTTTCCGATGAGGACAGCAGGGGATGCTTTTTTTGTGCGCGATCGTCTGCGCCGCTTGTGCGAGGAATGGAGCGCTCTCCCGGCTTGGTTGCGCTGTTCTGCCCGAACTATGATTTTCTCCTGCGCTGTACGGTTTTGCACGCGCCGCCTCGAGGGCATGCTCAGCGTGCATGTGTATTGTCACGACGAGGGAATATGGCTCATGGTAGGATGAAGGGTGACCTCGCCCCGAATAGGATGTCCACACCTCCGGCAGTGTGCACAGCCCCCTCGCGTGCGCGCGTACGCGTACGCGCGCGCCTCAGTCAGTTTTCGATTTTTTCCTTCACCTCTTCACTCGTGTGCGACAACTTCTTGATTCAAAGAAAGATAGGGGTGAAGGTTTTGTGAGAAAACGGGGTGATTTCCTTCACTTCTTGCGCGTTTTGGTGCAGTTCTCCGTTGATATTCAGGGAAGTATGGTGGAGAGGAGTGTGAACTTGTCGGTGACGGATGATTTGATGAAGAGCGTAAAAGTAAACGAGATTAGAGAGTCCTTGTTCAAATGGTGCCATATAAATAATTGATGCACAGATATATATTATTGATTATATCTATTTTTAGAACGGGTGAAGTAGCGTGTTTCATTATAAAACGCTGTATGACAATGGTTTGTAGTTATTTGTTGTTGTGTTTTGCGATGATGAAATGCTATAATGTTCACCCATATCTAACTGATATACTGTGAGATGTAGGTGAAGGGTGAAGGCAAAAAACTGAAACCGTCTGAGGCGCGCGCAGGTGTGCGCGCACGTATGCCCGCCCGCGTGCGCGCGCGAGGCGGGTGCACAAGTTGTCGACAAGGACGGAGCGATCGGATGGGGAAGACGTAGACGCTGATCGACTCAATCGGGTGCGCGTGCGAGATTCTTTGCAGAGCTGTCGCGCCGTGCCGCCCTTTGTTGTGTGAGCAGACGTGTTGCGCGGGGAATGGTTTTTCGGTTGCGGAGGGCACGTGCGGCGTGTGTCGACGTGCAAAAGGCGAGGCCGTCGGCTGAGACCAACGGCACCCGGTTATACAAACAGCTCCCCGGACGGCAAATAAGCGGTCTGAGGAGCTGTAGAGGTGTGGAGCAGTAGGGTAGTACTGCTTGAATGAAATGAGGGCTTTGTGTGGCGGCTATTTATCTTTTTCCTCCTTCCCCAATTCGGCAGGGAGGCGGAAGGCGGTGTAGAGCTCGAGCACGGCGGCGATGGCCAGTGCCACTTTCCACTCACCGCCCCGAAGGGGGAGTAGGTGAAAGGCGGTGACGAGCAGCAGACAAGCCGAGATCATGAGGAGGCAGGCGCCGAGCATTTGTTGGCGGCGCAGGCGCCGCACCGTGACGTTGCGCCCTTCGTAGCGTTGCACCAGTTGGAGCGTGCCGAAGAGGAGCGCACCGGCGCAAAACACGTAGGGGGCGAAGTCTGAGAGCGACGGCACCATGGGGAGCAGGGCGCCTACCAGCAAGAGCAGGCCGCCGAGGGTGAAAGCGAGGGATTGCAGTCGAGAGAGTGGTTTCATGTGGGGAGCGGAACGGGGAGAACCGAATGGGGAAAGGGAAGAGTGAGGTGGGCAGTGCGTGCGGAGTGCGCAAAGCCCGGCGCTTGGTCGTGGCCGGTGCCTATCGCTGCATCGCTGTGTCTGCGAAAGAGCGAGAGCGGGCCGGGCGACAAACGCACGAACCCGAGTGGCTCATTCTTCGACGACGACGTAGACGTCTTCGTTTTCGTTTTTCATGAGCAAATTCACGCGAGCCACCTTCTCAACTGCCTCTTCGGACGTCTCGAGGAGATGCAGTTCGCGCGAGTCGCTGTCGTATTCCTTGTGGTACTGCGCGATGCGTTCGCTCAGTTCGGCATTTTGTCGTTTCAGCGACCAGTACTGGTAGAAACTGAAGTCGCCCAGAAAGCCTGCAAAAATGAAGAAAAGGAGGAACACGGCGGGGAAGCGATAGTGCCAGATCCATTGGAGCAAATTGCGGAAGTTGTTCATCGAGACGAGTTTTGTTTACATGTCGTGACGGCGGAGGCGTTCGTCGGCCAGGGCTTCGTATTTGGTGCCGGGGCGGCCGTAGTTGGCATAGGGGAAGATGCTGATGCCGCCGCGGGGGGTGAAGAGACCGGTGACCTCGATGTACTTGGGTTGCATGAGGCGCACGAGGTCTTTCATGATGACATTGACACAGTCTTCATGGAAATCGCCGTGGTTGCGGAAGGAGAAGAGGTAGAGTTTCAGGCTCTTGCTTTCGACCATGCGCTCGCCGGGAATGTAGGAGATGCGAATCTCGGCAAAGTCGGGTTGGCCGGTGATGGGGCAGAGGGAGGTGAACTCAGGGCAGTTGAAGCGCACCCAATAGTCGTTGTCGGGGTGCTTGTTGACGAAGGTTTCGAGCACTTCGGGGGCGTAGTCGTCGGGATATTGTGTGCCTTGGCTGCCGAGGTGCTGCAAGCCTTCTGTTTCGCGGGTGGACATAGAGGAAAGGAGGAGTTATTGTTTGGATTGCAAATAGAGTTCGAGCCCCTCGCGGCGCAGTTTGCACGCGGGGCAGTGTCCGCAACCGTCGCCCACCACACCGTTGTAGCAAGTGAGGGTGCGCGTGCGGATGAGATCGAGCACGCCGAGACGGTCGGCCAGGGCCCAGGTCTGCGCTTTGTCGAGCCACATGAGCGGGGTGTGGATGCGGAACTGTTCGTCCATGGCGAGGTTGAGCGTGACGTTGAGGCTCTTGATGAAGTTGTCGCGGCAGTCGGGGTAGCCCGAGAAGTCGGTTTGTCCCACACCGGTGACGAGATCGAAGATGCCGCGCTCACGCGCATAGACGGCGGCGATGCTGAGGAAGAAGAGATTGCGCCCGGGCACGAAGGTGTTGGGCGGGCCGCCGGCGGGTTTGTCGGCGTCCATCTCGAGGGTAGTGTCGGTGAGGGAGTTGCTGCCGAGTTGGCCGAGGAGAGGCACGTCCATCACTTCGTAGTGCACGTGCTGTTCGGCGCAGATTTCGGCGGCGATGTCTACCTCGTGGGTGTGTTTCTGTCCGTAGGTGAAGCCCAGGGCGCACACTTCGTCGAAACGTTGCAGTGCCCAAAAGAGGCAGGTGGTGGAGTCCTGTCCGCCGCTGAGCACCACGAGGGCGCGGCGGGGGGAAGAGGAGGTGGGTTGAGCCATAGGGAGTTAGGAGATTGTCGCAGCGATGCGCAGCGTGTTCAGGCCTGCGGAGCTTGCGTGGACGGAGTGGGGGAGGAAGGAGCGGCGGGGGTGTGCTCTTCGGCGTCGATGCCTTCGCTTTGCAGGTCGCGGCCCCAGTGTTGAGAGGCCAAACGGGCCTGGCGGTCGATGACTTCTTTGGCTTTGCGGGCGTAGACGATGAGGCGCAGGGACTGGGCGTAGGAGAAATAGTTCCAGATCCAGTTGAAGAGAACGACCGTCTTGTTGCGGATGCCGAGGATGCTGCGCAGGTGGACGACGAGCCACATGAGCCAGGCGAAGAAACCGGCCATCTTCATGGAGCTGAATTCGGCGACGGCGCGGTTGCGACCCACGGTGGCCATGGTGCCGAGGTTCTTGTAGCGGAAACCTTTGAGCGGTTTGCCTTTGAGGGTAGCTTTGAGGTTGCGCGCGAGGAGTTGTCCTTGCTGAATGGCCACTTGCGCCAGCTGTGGGTGTCCGCCCGGCCATTTGGGGTCGCCTTCGGGCATGATACACTGGTCGCCGATGGCATAAACGCCGTCGAGACCTTCGACGCGGTTGTATTTGTCGACGATGATGCGGCGTCCGCGTCCGAGGTGGTCGGCCGAGAGGTTGCCGACGCTTTCGGCGGCCACACCGCTCACCCAAATGAAGGTGCGGGTGGCGATTTGCGTGCCGTCTTTGAGTTGCACGCGGTGGTCGGAGTAGTCGGTGACCATCTTGTTGAGCAGGACGTTGACGCCCATGCCCTGGAGGAACTTCTTGACATGGGTGGAGGTTTCTTCGCTCATGGCGCCCAACAGACGAGGACCGGCTTCGATGAGGTAGATGTTCATCAGGCTGGCGGGCATGTCGGGATAGTCCTTGGGCAGGACGTAGTTTTTCATCTCCGACAGGGCGCCGGCCACTTCCACACCCGTGGCGCCGCCGCCGACAATGACGACGTTGAGCAGCTCCTGACGCTCGGTTTCAGACGAGCAGGTGAGGGCGCGTTCGAAGTTCTCGAGCAGGGCGTTGCGCAAGCCCATGGCTTCGCTCACGTTCTTCATCGGGATGGCGTTTTCGGCCACGTTTTTGTTGCCGAAGAAGTTGGTGGTGGTGCCGGCGGCGAAAACCAGATAGTCGTAGTGGATTTTGCCGATGGAGGTTTGCAGGATTTTCTGTTCGGGGAAAACGCTGCGCACCTCGGCGAGGCGGAAGTAGAAGTCCTCTCGACGTTGGAAGATCTTGCGGAAAGGGAAAGCGATGCTGCTCGGTTCGATGCCCGCGGAGGCTACTTGGTAGATGAGCGGGGGGAACTGATGGTAGTTGTTGCGGTCGACGAGTACGACTTGGAAACCGGAACCTTTGAGGCGGTTGGCCAGTTTGAGACCGCCAAAACCGCCGCCGACAATGACGACGCGCGGTTTTTCGCTTTTGGGGATGTTGAAAGCCATGTTGAGTGATTGTGTCGATGTGTTGAAGGAGGGAGGGAAACCGATTGAGCGGCGATCAACGGAGCGAATCGGTGAGGAGTTTGATTTCGAGGGGAGGCGCGACGCGTTCGTAGAGGATGTTGTAGACGGCGTCGAGAATGGGCATGTTCACGTGGTAGCGGCGGTTGATGAACTTCATGCACCGCACGCCGTAGTAGCCTTCTGCGATCATTTCCATCTCCATTTGTGCGCTCTTCACGCTGTAGCCGCGACCGATCATTTGGCCGAAGACGCGGTTGCGCGAGAAGTTGGAGTAGCTGGTGACGAGCAGGTCGCCGAGGTAGGCGCTGTCGTAGACGTTGCGTTCGAGCGGATAGACGGCGCTGAGGAAACGATTCATTTCTTGCACGGCACTCGAGAGGAGCACCGATAGGAAGTTGTCGCCATATTGCAGCCCCGAGCAGATGCCGGCGGCGATGGCGTAGACGTTTTTGAGCACGGCGGCGTATTCGATGCCGATCACATCGGCCGAAACGGTCGTCTTCACATAGTGATTGGCCATGAGATCGGCCATCACGCGCGCGCGTTCTATATTATTGCATCCCACGGTGAGGTAGGTCAGGCGGTCGAGCGCCACCTCTTCGGCGTGGCTGGGGCCGCCGAGCACCATGAGATTGTCTTCGGGCACGCCGAAGGCGGTGCGGAAATACTCGGTACACACCACGTTTTCGTCGGGGACGATGCCTTTGATGGCCGTCATGATCACTTTGTCGTGGAGCTTCACCTTCAAGCGCTTGAGTTGGGCTTTGAGGTAGGGTGAGGGCGTGACGAAAATGAGCGTGTCGGCTTCGCGTGCCACTTCGTTGATGTCGGAAGTGAAGTGGATGCGATCCATCGGGAAGCGCACCGTGGTGAGGTAGGTGGGGTTGTGCTCGTAGCGACGAAACTCTTCGATGGTTTCATCGCGGCGCACGTACCACCAGATCTCCGGTACGCTTTCGAGCATGATCTTGGCGACGGCCGTTGCCCACGAACCGCTGCCGATGATGGCAACCGCCCCGGGAAAGGAACCCGAGGCGCGCTGTTCGTTGTCGGACCCGCCGAATCCAAAAAAGGAACTAAAACCGGGCATGAGACGGAGTTTGAACGATGAGAAAATGGGGTGTCCGTCCGACGGACACCCCGCATGCTGTGTCGTTGGTGGGCTTATTCGCCGAGGGCTTCCACCCAAGCGGCGATGTCGGCCACCGAAGGCTTGGCGAGGTCAAGCTGATATTTTTTGAGCACTTCCCCGATCTGTTGTTGCACCTTCTGCGGGTTGGCGCCGCGGAGGTCTTGCACCAAATAGTAACCCACTTTCTGAAGCACGGGTACCAAATCGGCGGGAATGCCGAAGGGCACATAGGCTTCGGCCTTGTCTTTGGCGGGAAGTTTCTCGGGCTTCATCTGCGGGAAGAAGAGCACTTCCTGAATGGCCGTTTGGCCGGTGAGCAACATCACGAGGCGGTCGATGCCGATGCCGATGCCCGAGGTGGGGGGCATGCCGTATTGGAGTGCGCGGAGGAAGTCTTGGTCGATGATCATCGCCTCGTCGTCACCCTTGTCGGCCAAACGCATTTGATCCACGAAACGCTCTTCTTGGTCGATGGGGTCGTTGAGCTCCGAGTAGGCGTTGGCCAATTCTTTGCCGTTGACCATCAACTCGAAACGCTCGGTCAAGCCCGGTTTGCTGCGGTGCATCTTCGTGAGCGGCGACATCTCCACGGGATAGTCGGTGATGAAGGTGGGCTGGATGAACTTGCCTTCGCAGGTTTCGCCGAAGATTTCGTCGATCAACTTGCCCTTGCCCATACTCTCATCGACCTCGATGCCGAGCTTTTGAGCCACGCCGCGAATTTCTTCCTCGTTCATTTCGCTCAAATCATAGCCAGTTTGCTCCTTGATGGCGTCGAGAATGGGCAGGCGACGATAGGGGGCTTTGAAACTGATGGTCTTGCCGTCGACCACCGTTTCGGGCGAACCGTTCACAGCGGTGCAGATGCGTTCGAGCATGCGCTCGGTGAAGTCCATCATCCAGTTGTAGTCCTTATACTGCACATAGAGTTCCATGCAGGTGAACTCGGGGTTGTGCGTGCGGTCCATGCCTTCGTTGCGGAAGTTCTTGCCGATTTCGTACACGCCTTCGAACCCGCCCACGATCAAGCGCTTGAGGTAAAGTTCCGTGGCGATGCGGCAATACATCTGCTGGTTGAGCGCGTTGAAGTGCGTCACGAACGGACGCGCCGAAGCACCGCCGGGGATGTTTTGGAGCGTGGGGGTTTCCACTTCCGTGTAGCCCGCTTCGTCGAGAATGGCGCGGAGGGTGCTGACGGCCTTGGCACGTTTGTAGAACGTGTCCTTCACTTGCGGGTTGACGATGAGGTCGACGTAACGACGGCGGTAGCGCAGTTCGGGATCCTCAAAGGCGTCGTAGATCACACCGTCCTTTTCCTTGGGCGTGGGGAGCGGCTTGAGGCTCTTGGCCAGCACGGTGATTTCGCGAGCGTGTACCGACACCTCGCCGGTCTTCGTGCGGAACACGAAGCCCTTCACGCCCACGAAGTCGCCGAGGTCGAGGAGTTTCTTCACCACGCTGTTGTAGAGCGTCTTGTCCTCTTCGGGGCAGATGTCGTCGCGGGTGATGTAGACCTGAATGCGGCCACGAGAGTCGAGCAGTTCGAGGAACGAAGCCTTACCCATCACGCGACGTCCCATCATGCGGCCGGCGATGCACACCTCGCGGGGCGCGTCGTCGTCCTTAAAGTTGGCAATGATTTCGTCGCTGAAGGCGTTGGTGGGGTATTCGGCTGCGGGGTAGGGGTCAATGCCCAGCGCGCGAAGTTCGGAAAGCGAATTGCGGCGTGCAATCTCTTGTTCGCTGAGTTCGAGGATGTTCATGCTGTCGTAGTGTGTCTGGGCCCGCCCTCTGCGATGCGTGCGGCGCGGGCTCGAAACTCAAGCGTGGGCTGCCTGCAAAGGGTGGGGATGCGTATATTCTGTTTGGGGCAAAAATACGAATTTCTTTTGGAACACTTGTCGCACAATGTGGTGGAAATGAAAGGAAACAACCAAGGTTGCACACTTTGTGAAACGGTGTGCCGGTTTGTGGCCGCTAAATGCTGGATGCACCATGGAATGTTCGGCAGATGGCATGACAGTCGTTGATCAATAAGTCAAAGATCGTTTGCGTTGAGGTATGGGAGGCGCCCGGCCTTTCGCGCTATATAGACACCGCAGTGCGGCGAGAAGAAGGGAGGGTTGTGTTTTGTCAAGCGCAAAGATAAAAGTTTTCTTTCGAATAAGCATGATTTTTTGAAAGAAAATGGGTTGAAAAATGAGATGGAGGAGATGCGTGAGAAAAGTTGTGGACTTTCTTTCGATTCTCCTCTGATTCTGAGGAAAACCTCCCTCCTTTTCTGACGAAATTCGCGTGTTTGTTTTTCGCTCGTCACTCCCGGTGTTTTTCCTCACGCGTGCAGGTGTGCGAGAGCGGACACGCGCTCGTGCATCGCGCACTCAGCGAGTTTGAAATACTTGCCTTCACCCTTCACGTCCACCACTAATGGGTTGATATATAGTTGGTTGTGTGTGAAGGTTGAGTGCTTTTTAGTCCTTCACCGGTGAAGGGAAGCGTGGGGTGAAGCCTTCACCCGCAAAGTCTTGTACATCAGTTGATTATCCTCCATGGGTGAAGAGGTGAAGGCAAAAAACGAAAAACGCCGGACGCGCGCGTATACGCGTGCGCAATAGGGGGAGTGAAGGAGGTGGTGTTGTTGAAATCTCTCTTGGGGGCTTCTTCAAGAGAGTAACTTCTGATAATAGATACGTATTGCGAGTATACGGAAGAAAATCAACAGTAGACCCGGACTAAAACTAAAGTTTGAAACACCAAAAGCAGAGTTCTTCAAAAGAATAGCCTAATTTTTGCCGTATAACACTTTTCCGGACGGCAATAATTAGTTATATTTGCACATGAAAAACCTCTGCTGGGATAACCCCTCAAAAGAGAAGGATAAAAACACATCTTCCCGACATTTCACCACCTACACATCCCCTTTTCCTTATGACCACCACTCCAGAAGCCTACGTACACCTCAGTGAAGACCAAGAGACCCTCACCTTCTATTACGACACCCTCCGTGCCGAACGCGACGGCACAACGTGGGGAATAAGGGATACGAAGGACGATTACGGTAACCCGGCTTGGACTGCTAATTGGGGATCTCCCAATACCACCGTTCTCACTGCTGTCTTTGATGCTTCGTTCCGTGATTTTCGCCCCACCACCACGGCAAGATGGTTTACAAATCTCTATCCGCTTAAAAGTATCGAAGGTCTTGAACACCTCAACACCACGGAGGTAAGGGATATGAAGATGATGTTCTTTTATTGCGAATCTTTGACTGCGCTCGACCTCTCCAGTTTTGACACTTCAAAGGTGGAGAATATGGGCTGGATGTTCTCATATTGCGAATCTTTGACGGCGCTCGACCTATCCAACTTTGACACTGCAAAGGTGACGGATATGAACGAGATGTTCCGTCTTTGCGAATCTTTGACTGCGCTCGACCTATCCAACTTTGACACTGCAAAGGTGGAGAAGATGGACGGGATGTTCTTTGGTTGCGAATCTTTGACTTCGCTCGACCTCTCCAACTTTGACACTGCAAAGGTGACGGATATGGGGAGGATGTTCTCGGGTTGCGAATCTTTGACTTCGCTCGACCTCTCCAGCTTTGACACTTCAAAGGTGAAGAGTATGGGCTGGATGTTCGCGGGTTGCCAATCTTTGACTGCGCTCGACCTCTCCAACTTTGACACTTCAAAGGGGACGTATATGTATGGGATGTTCGGGAGTTGCAAATCTTTGACAGCGCTCGATCTCTCCAATTTTGACACTTCAAAGGTGACGGATATGGACGGGATGTTCGCGGGTTGCGAATCTTTGAGAACTCTCGACCTCTCCAACTTTGACACTTCAAATGTGACGGATATGAACGGGATGTTCTCTCGTTGCGAATCTTTGACAGCGCTCGATCTCTCCAATTTTGACACTTCAATGGTGGAGATGATGGACGGGATGTTCTTTTATTGCGAATCTTTGACCGCACTCGACCTCTCCAGCTTCAACACTTCAAAGGTGACGGATATGAGGGCGATGTTCGCAGGTTGCAAATCTTTGACGGCGCTCGACCTATCCAACTTCAACACTGCAAAGGTGTGGGAGATGAGGGAGATGTTCTATCATTGCAAATCGTTGACGGCACTCGACCTCTCCAACTTTGACACTGCAAAGGTGAGGGATATGAACAGGATGTTCGAGGGTTGCGAATCTTTGAGAACTCTCGACCTCTCCAGCTTCAAAACTTCAAAGGTGAGGGACATGAACGCGATGTTCGAGGGTTGCGAATCTTTGAGAACTCTCGACCTCTCCAGCTTCATAACTTCAAAGGTGAGGGATATGAACAGGATGTTCTTTTATTGCGAATCTTTGACCGCGCTCGACCTCTCCCACTTTGATTGTTCAAAGGTGAAGGATATGAGCAGGATGTTCGAAGGGTGCCAATCTTTGACTAATCTCAACCTCTCCAACTTTAACACTGTAAAGGTGACTAATCTGTGGGGGATGTTCAAGGGTTGCCAATCTTTGACTGATCTCGACCCCGTCGAATTTCGAAAATTCTTATGAAGAATATGTTCTCTGATTGTTCGGCGTTGACGACGATTTTGAGTTTAGCCTTCAGAAATTATTTTGCTTCAGACGCTATGTTCTACGAGTGCACCTCCTCCCAGGAACGGCGAATTTCAACGAAAAATACACAGACGCCCGAATGGGTAACCCCGAAAGGGGGTACTTTAGTAGACATTAGGGGGATCGGATCCTTTTTAGCGCATTAGATTCCTTGGGGTGAAGCCCTTAACTCCCAAGCCAACTCATCACACGTTTACGAACCCTTACTTATATATAGGTGCTGTCCGGTAAAAGTTTTGCACGGCAAAAATAAGGCTGAAACCCTCTTGCAGGATTTCAGCCTCTTTTGTTGCTTTGCTTTTTGAAAAAGAAAGCCCGAAGTCCTATTCTGAAGGGCTTCGGGCTGTATTTTTCTGCCGTTTTGAAGTTGTCGTCTTTGAATGCCAGGTGAACATGATAAAATCGTTCGAAAAAGGCGGTGTTTTCGTTTTAATTACTACCTTTGTCGCGTTAGATCGCTTTTGAGTCCGTAGGACAATGCAAGCAAACCAGTGGAAGCGTCGACGTAGTCGGGTGTCATCAGCACGTTGTTTCTCGACACGGAGCTTGCTTACAAGCTTCGGAGCTGAGAAATCAAGGACTCCGCAGTGCTTTCGTCTCCCTTCCACCCCCTCCTGAAGTTTCCTCCGGGAGGTCAACCCCACGAATCTCGGTTTAAGTCTATGAACATCTATTTCATTCGCAAACGCAGCGGAAGTCGCAAAGAATTGGGGCGACATCCTTTCACTTTTGATGAGGCTCCGGGCACGTTGCGGCAATTGCTCACCGCGTTCACCCTTCATGGGCTTCGTGAAGCCCAAGCAGTGGCTGCCGACCTTCCCCTCACGGAGGAGGAAATCGCAGCGCAAGCCGTGGAGGGGCGCGTGAAATTCGCCGAGAGTTATGGGCAAAACAACGACACACCCGACCGCGCACTTCAAGTGATGCTTCAGGCCTTTGCCGATGGTTTGGTGCGCATCTTCGTTGATGCGGAAGAAGTGACCGATCTCGATGCGCCCCTCGCTCTGAAAGAGGGCAGTGAAGTTGTTTTTCTTCGTCTCACGTTGCTCACCGGTCTGATGTGGTGAGCGGGACAAGGGCGGTTGGTCCGACCGCTTCCCAACAGATCTTTTATTTTCGACGCAACACGTCCGATATCCGGCGTTAAGTGGCTATCCTCTAACGTCTAACACCTTATATCATGCGCACTCCGGAACAAGCAGAACAATTCAAACGCGACTATCTGGCACAAATCGATGTCAATGCCTTGAACGAGGTCGAAAAAGTGCTGTATGCCGTGGCAGAATCCAAGGATTTGTCGAATCTTCCTCCGATGAAGCTCAACAAAGCTTTGGAGAAACTGCCCATGGATTCTTTGGAACCCTCGCAACTCCTCCAAGCGGGTTATCACCTTCCCCATCTTTTGCCTTCGTGGCTCAGCGAAATGCTGTCGTATCTCTTGGCCTATCGTGAGACGAAGAGCGACATGCGCGGTCTCTATCGTTTCCGCCTGTCGAATTCCGGGGAGTTGACGCCTTATGGGGTGAGAGAACATGTGGTCGCCGCCTTGATGATCGCCCTGCACGGGGCAAGTTTAGATGATCTTGTGCGCAATCGGCACACGATGGTCCACATGCAGTTCTATAGTGTCGATTACAGCGCGTTCATCGCAGCGGCCATACGGCAAGGAAATGCCGACGTCATCGCGGCCACCAAGGAAGTTTTCGTTTCAGAAAACAATGTGGGCATCTTATCGCGGGAATTGGTCTGTGCGGTTGAGCGCACTGACAACGAAGCGCTCCACGATGCACTGATCGATCTGCTGAAAGCGGCCAAGTTGCAAGAGGGCTTGCGCCAAGTCATTGTGGAGAGCGGCGACTCCTATAACATCAAATTCTACCGCAAACTCTTGAAGGTCATCGACGAAGAGGGACTCTTGCGTTACAGCTCTGTGCGGCGCGCGGTGCAAACCTGGTGTGGACTCGGCTACGAGCAGATTGAAGACAAGGACATTGCCACCGTTTTCCACGCCATCTGCCGGTATCTCGAGCATCCCGAGGAGCGCGCGGCCGCCTATGCCGGCCAAAATCCGTTGGAAGCTTACGTTGCGCTCTACACAGCCGGGGGAGTCGATGCGCAAGTGGCCTTTGCCGAGGCCGAATCACTCCTCGAGAGTGACAAACCCGCGCAGCTGACGGTGGCTGCACTGTGGTATTTTGCGCGTGTCAATATGAGAGATCGACACTACAACGTGTTGGAACATCTCGATGTCTTTGTACCCCGATTGGAAGAACCCGCTTTTCGTGCCTATATCGCTGACGAGTTGAGTGGAACCGACTTATTGGACGAGCTCATCAAAACGGGAAAAGCACCCGAACTCAGCGAGAGCCGACGCAAGAATTTGGAGGTAGTGCACCAAATGCTCTTGGATTGGTTGCCGACACTCAAGGCGGAGAACAAAGTGGTCCATCCCGGTTTCGAGTGGTTCAACATCAGTTTCTCGCGTGGCACGGTCATCAATGCATTATATATGGTGTCTTTGCTCCTCCATACGCAAGAAGCGTTGGATGGCTTCCTCGCGCAGAAGATCCCCTCGTGGAGTATCCATATCTTCTCCTCTTATTATGCCGATGCGGGCGAAGACGCCTACCGAGATTTCTTTTTTTCTCAAGTGCTTCCGACGGGAACGCCCGAGGCGCGTCGCGGATTTCTTTTGCGCAATGCCTTGAATTTTGAGAACGATTCCCTCTTCCTCGTCTTTCGCGAGGCATTCTTGCGCGAACAATTCACTGAGAAGGAAATCAAGTCCCTGGATGCCAAGTTTAAGTCCAAGGTTTCCACCACGCGCCAACGCGCTGTCCAGTTGCTGCTCACGCAACCTGACGACATTCTCGTGGGGGCTTATGAGCGATTGCAGCGCACGAAAAGTGACTACATCGCCGATTGTCTTGTGGAACTTCGTGAGGGAAGTGCCATTTTGCGCGAGAAGTTTGGGGAAGTGACCAAGGCCGAAAAGAAAAGCGCCGAGGGGAACGATGCGCAAGGCGTAGCCTCGGCGGCGAATGCCGGAGCAGGCGAAAATGAGCTGCGATTTGGTTTGTTTACCCCCACCGAGATGCCAAAACTCCCCTTTGAAAACCCGTTTGCTGACGCCGAGCGCTTCGCCGCCAGCCCTGTTTCGCAGTGGGTGTCGATGGTGGCGGAGCAAAAGGCCTTGCCTGCCCGAGTCCACTCACAGGAAACAAACCTGCCCCAATTAGATTTGGCCAAGCTCTTCCCCTATACGGAGGAGGACATCAAGGCACTCTACGACGATTTTGCCCAAATCATCGAGGACAACAAAACGCTCACTTACAAGAACAAATGGGGCGTGACGCAAACGCTCGATGAAGGCTCGTTTGAAGTGGCCAACGACATGGAGCTGGAGCAGCTGCCTCACCCGGAACTCTGGGGCGAATTTCTGGAACGCCACGACATCACCGACGAAAAAGCCTTGGGTCTCGACTTGATGATGCGCTATCTCATGCTCTACGACCGAACGGATGTGCTGCCCTTGCCTTTGGAGGGCTATCCGCTGACCAATAAGGGCGATAGAGTGCAGTGGCCGCACGCCTGGAAGTTCGAGAGTTTGACGATGGCGCTGCAGCGCACGGTGAAGAAGCGCCGCCCCGACTTGGTGTTCTCCTACGCCTACACGATTTGCCAACTGTGTTATTGGTATGGCACGCAAGAGACTTACGTGGAAACCTACATCTATCGCAAGGACGAAGTCCATCCCATCTCCTCTGGATTCCCGTTGAGGCACACGCTCCATGTGTGCGAATGGAACATGCAGGGTGAGTTTGAGCACGTTGCCCCGATGGTGCTCGCGTTCTATCGCCGATGGGGAGAGCCGGCCCGCCAAGCAGATTGGGAAGAGGTCTACAAACTTTCGACGGCAGTCCTGCTGCACCTGCTTGCGCATGGAGTCATCAGCGAAGACCAGCTGTTCACACAGATGGAATATGAGACTTTCCGCGGCTTGCGGGCGATGATGGATCTGGCCTATGAGCACCGCAGCGGAGCACTGAGCCTGAAAAAGGTGGAGGAAATGGAGAAATATGCGCGTCGCGCGGTAGATCCCATTTGCCACACCCAGCGCGCTCGCGATTTGGTGGATCGATATATCAATCATCTCTTTGAAATCGAACTGCAACGTCGCAATGCGCCCACCGAAGCCACCGAAGCCTTTCATCGTTTCCGCTATGTCTTGGTGCTCAAAGGGGCCGAGCGTGTGGCGCGCATCATGAAGGCGCTGCGCAAAGATCACCTCAAACTCGAAATCTACGGCACTGAACGTCGCTCCATCCTCAGCAGTATGGCGACCAGTTGTTACCCGCTTCCCACCGACACGCCCGATATGTTGGCCGACATCTCGGAAGAGCTTCTCGTGGAACTCGCATTTTTCGCCCCGCAATGGCTCGATCTCGTGGAGCAACGTCTGGAGTGGCCGGGATTCCGCACGGCTTATTACTACTTCATCGCCCATGCACGCGAGATGGGCAATGACGAAAAGAAGGCGCTCATCGCGCGTTACACGGAGCTCGACCCGCAGGATCTCGCCGATGGTGCGTTCGATGAGTCGCTCTTCCGACAAGCGCTGAAAGAAATCGGGGAAAAGCGTTTTGAAATCTGCTACAAAGCTGCCCGATACATCGGAAGCGGGGCCGTCCACACGCGGGCGCGTCGTTACGCGGATGTCGTCCAGGGCCATGTTTCGGAGCAGGAACTGCTCACGCAAATCCAAGAGAAGCGCAACAAAGATGCGGTGTGCGCGTTGGGATTGCTCACCGATCGTGATGAGGCGGCCATCCAGCGTCGCTATCTGCGCATTCAGCAGTTTCTCAAAGAGTCGAAGCAGTTCGGAGCACAGCGACAAGCTTCTGAAAAACGGGTGTCGGAGGTTGCTCTTCTCAATCTTTCTCGCGGAGCAGGCTTTGCCGATCCCGTACAACTCACGTGGCGCATGGAAGCCTTGCAAGTGGAAAGTGCAGCCGGCTACCTTGAAGGCATCGACATCGAGGGATATTCCTGCATCATCTCCCTCAACGACGACGGCAGCAATAAGCTGCAAATCCTCAAAGACAAGAAGTTGCTCAAGGGAGTTCCGGCCAAACTCAAAAAACATCCGCAATATCTGGAGATTGCCGAGGTGAGCAAGGCGTGGAAAGCGCAACATCAGCGCGCGCGTTTCCTACTGGAAGACATGATGCAGCGCCGCACTCCGCTGGCTGTGGACGATGTGCGTGCCATTCTCTCCAATCCCGTGGTGAGTCCGATGTTCAAAAAACTGGTACTTCTCCAAGATCATCATCTTGGCCTTCCCACTGCAGAAGGACTGGACACGTTGAGTGGACTCAAAAAATATGGTGAGTCACCGCTTTACATCGCGCATCCGGTGGACTTCAATGCGGAGGGACTGTGGACTCAATGGCAATCTCACCTCTTTGCCGAGAAGTTGGTGCAGCCTTTCAAGCAAGTGTTCCGTGAACTCTACCTGCCCACTGCCGAAGAGGCCGAACTGAGCGAGTCGCGTCGGTATAGTGGCTACCAGATTCAGGTGAAACAAGCTGCAGCCGTCCTGCGGTCTCGAGGTTGGACGGCCAGTTATGAGGACGGATTGCAGAAAGTGTTTCTCGCGCAAGGCGTTTGTGTTTCGCTCTATGCCCAAGCCGATTGGTTCTCGCCTTCGGATGTTGAGGCGCCGGCCATCGAATATGTATGCTTTTCTCGCACTCGTTATGTGCCCGACGCGCCCTCTCTTCACATTGCTGACCTGGATCCGGTGCTGTATAGTGAGGTGATGCGTGATGTGGATATGGTGGTGAGCATTGCTTTTGTGGGAGGTGTGGACCCCGAAACCGGCCAAAGCACCAAAGAGCTCCGCGCTGCCATCGTGCGCTGCACTGCTGAGCTGATGAAGTTGCCCAATGTCAGCGTAAACGGTAATCATGTTCACATCAAAGGCACGTTGGCTAACTACACGGTGCACCTTGGTTCCGGCTTGGTGCGCCAGGAAGGTGGCACGGAGATCCCCATTATTCCGGTACACAGCCAGCACCGCGGTCGACTTTATTTGCCTTTCATGGACGAAGATCCCAAGACGGTGGAAATTCTTTCCAAAGTGGTGCTCCTTGCCGAGGACAGTAAGCTCAAAGATCCCACGATCTTGCAGTGGATCCGCCCGCAAGGTTAGCCACAGCTCGCCTCTGTAACCTACAACTGAAAAGAAAATCGCGCATAAACAAAGAAGGCCGCGTCAAAACCAAATTGATTTTGATGCGGCCTTCTTGTTGTTTCGTCATATTCTGCCTGAAGGGCAAACATGCCCCGATAGGACTAAATGGGAATGTCCGGAAAAGCGTTCGTACGCTCCTTATTCCTTACGATCGTGGTGAGTTTCTTTGTGGCTGTAGCGAGCTTTGCGCAAAAAAAACGGTATCACATAGCTGTGATACCGCTTCTTTGTACACTCTCAGGGGTTCGAACCCTGGACCCACTGATTAAGAGTCAGTTGCTCTACCAACTGAGCTAAGAGTGCAAATGCAATTGCATTGTTTCCTCGTTACGGGTGCAAAATTACGCACTTCTGCGTAATTGACCAAGTTTTCTCCCCGTTTTTTGATGAAGAGGGGGCGTTTTTTTGAGATTTCGCCCCGAGAGTTTGGCGTGAGGTGGGGTGTGCGTGTAGGAATCGGGGTTAATCGCGACGGAATAGGTCGCGCGTGTACACCTTTTCCTGCACATCATCCAACTGGGCGTCGTAGCGGTTGGCGATGATGGCTTGAGATTGGGCCTTGAAGGCGTCGAGGTCGTTCACCACGCGGCTGCCGAAGAAGGTTTCGCCGTCTTGCAGCGTGGGTTCGTAGATGATGACGGTGGCGCCTTTGGCTTTGATGCGCTTCATCACGCCTTGAATCGAACTTTGGCGGAAGTTGTCGGAGTTCGACTTCATGGTGAGACGGAAAACGCCGATCACGCAGGGACGTTCGGCCGAGGGACAGAAGTCGCCGTTGTGCTCATAGTCATAGTAGCCGGCCATTTTCAGCACGCGGTCGGCGATGAAGTCTTTGCGCGTGGCGTTGGAGTCGACAATGGCGCGGACGAGGTTTTGCGGCACGTCCTGGTAGTTGGCCAAGAGTTGTTTGGTATCCTTCGGTAGGCAATAACCGCCGTAGCCGAAAGAGGGGTTGTTGTACATGTCGCCGATGCGCGGATCGAGACATACACCGTCGATGATTTGCTGGGTGTCGAGTCCTTTCATTTCGGCGTAGGTGTCGAGCTCATTGAAATAGCTGACGCGCAGAGCGAGGTAGGTGTTGGCAAACAGTTTCACGGCCTCGGCTTCGGTGGTGCCCATGAAGAGGGTATCGATGTCGGGCTTGAGTGCGCCCTGTTGAAGGAGGGCGGCAAAGGTGCGGGCGGCTTGATCCAAGTGCTCGTCGCCTTCGGGACGTCCCACAATGATGCGCGAGGGATAGAGGTTGTCGTAGAGAGCTTTGCTTTCGCGCAGAAATTCGGGCGAGAACAGGAGATTGCGGCAGTTGAGACGCTGGCTCAACTGCGCGGTGTAGCCTACGGGGATAGTACTTTTGATGATAATGATGGCGCGCTCGTTGACGCTCATTACTTCGCGCACCACACTTTCCACGGCCGAAGTGTCGAAGAAGTTGCGTTGCACGTCGTAGTTCGTCGGGGCAGCGACCACTACGAAGTCGGCTTCCGCATAAGCTTTTGCCCCGTCGAGGGTGGCGGACAGGTGAAGCGGTTTTTCGGCGAGATAGCGCTCGATATACTCATCTTGAATGGGCGATTGTCGGCGATTCACCAAGTCTACTTTCTCAGCTATGACATCCACGGCGGTGACTTCGTGGTGTTGCGCCAAGAGAGTGGCGATGCTCAGACCGACATAGCCTGTACCGGCAACGGCGATGCGATAGGTTTCCATGATCCTGTGTTTGAAAAGTGGAAAGAGTTAGTGCGGGGTGGAGGAAGTGGCTCAAAACGAAAAAAAGTAAGTCCTCGGCGGAGAACTTACTTTTCTGTTTGGCTTCCTTGGGTAGTGCCTACGGGAATCGAACCCGTATGTCATGCGTGAGAGGCATGTATCCTAACCATTAGATGAAGGCACCGAGGTGCGGAAGGTGGGGGATTCGAACCCCCGGTACGGTAACCCGTACGTCAGTTTAGCAAACTGGTGGTTTCAGCCACTCACCCAACCTTCCAAGGAGGGCGTTTGTTTGTCAAACGCAGTGCAAAAGTAGGCAATACTCCCCAATCTTGCAAGCTTTCGACCAAAAAAGTTGAGAAAAACTGCATTCTGCGGTCTTCTCGACGCCGAAGTTCGTATCTTCGTGTGCAGAAATCTCATTTTCATGCAGCACCGATCTTCTGTTTTCGAGTTGACTTGTGCGCCGATTCCCACGGTGCGCATCGGGTTGGTCGGCGCGGGGCAGCGCGGACGAGCCACTTTGGCGCGCTATGCCTATGTCGATGGAGCGGAATTCCGTGCGGTGGCTGATCCCGATCCCGCAGCGGTTGCGTCGGCACTCGAACTGCTGCGCGAGCAGCGGCGCCCCTTGACCGAAACTTCTACAAACGCGGAGGCGTGGCGCGAACTTTGTCGCCGTGAGGACATAGACCTTATATATATATGTACTGATTGGAGCAACCATGCCGCTATGGCCGTCGAGGCGATGCGCTGTGGAAAGCATGTGGCGGTCGAAGTGCCGGCGGCCACCACGGTGGCCGACTGTTGGGAGTTGGTGCGCACGGCGGAAGCCACGCAACGACATTGTTTCATGACCGAAAATTGTTGCTACGATTGGTTTGCACTGGCCACGCTCGACATGCACCGTCGCGGCGTCTTCGGTACGATTACCCATTGCGAAGGGGCGTATCTCCATGACTGGAGTGCGCTGTTTGCCGGAGACTATGCGGCCGCCGCGTTCTATCGCGCCGGTTGTCGGCACGGCGGAAACCCTTATCCCACGCACGCTATCGGTCCCATCGCGCAACTCCTCGGTTTTCATCGTGGCGACCGCATGATGCGGCTCTCCTCCGTCACCGGTATGGCCGCCGGCCGAGACAGTTTGTTGGGACACACCAACAGCACGCTCATCACCACCGAGCGCGGAGTGACCATCTTGCTGCAGTTCGACGGCACCACGCCGCGGCCTTACAGTCGCATTCAAGGCATCAGTGGTACAAAGGCCTTTGCGCAAAAATACCCCCTTCCTGTTTTTCAAAGTGCCGAAGGCTTGTTCGAAGGAGAAGCCGCGGAAAACTTTCTCCGTTCCGTTGCCGATTCGCCCGCCTATCGTTTGTGGCGTGAGGGCGCGGCACGCGGAGTGCCCAACGCCATGAACTATGCGATGGACTGCCGCTTCATTCACTGCCTGCGCCACGGCTTGCCGCTCGATATCGACGTGTACGACGCGGCCGAATGGTCGTGTTTGGCTGAACTCACCCGACTTTCTGCGCAGCGCGGCGGAGCGCCCGTCGACATTCCCGATTTTCTCAACGGAGAAATGCCACAGGCACAGCGTTAGTTGCCCTCGGTGGTTCGTTCGTGTTCACTTAGGCTGCGACGATCAGCGCAGACGCACTACACCTCTCCGCCGGTTCACGATTCGTCTCTGCTCTTTCTCCATTCTTTGCCTCTTTCTCCATAAACTTCATTATGCCCAATATCGTTTTTCTCGACAGTTTTGTTCTCAACCCCGGCGATCTCGATTGGGGAGTGCTGACCGAACAAGGCCAACTCACCGTCTACGAGCGCACGCCGAGTGCAGAGGTCGTGGCGCGCGCCGCCGAAGCCGAAGTGATCATCCTCAACAAGGTGCGCATCACGGCCGAAATCCTCGATCGTCTTCCCCGACTCCGCCTGATTTTGGTGGCCGCCACGGGCTATGACGTGGTGGACGTGGCCGCCGCCCGCGAACGGGGTGTCACCGTCTGCAACGTACCCGCTTACGGCACGCTCGCCGTGGCGCAACACACCCTCGCCCTACTCCTCGAAGTCACCAACCGCGTGGGACAGTACGCGCAGTTGAACCGCGAAGGTTACTGGTCGCGCAGTCGCGATTTCAGTTTGTGGAACGAAGCCGTCGAAGAACTCAGCGGCGTGCGCGTTTCCCTCATCGGTATGGGCAACATCGGGCGCAAAGTCGCCGAACTCCTCCGGGTGCTCGAAGCGGAAGTGTGCGCCGTCACCTCGCAAGACGAGTCGACGCTCCCGACCGGCGTGCGCAAAATCACCCTCGACGAAGCCTTTGCCACCTCGCGCATCGTGTCGCTCCACTGCCCCCTCACGGAGCAAAACCGCGCCTTCGTCAACACCTCGCTCTTGGCGCGTTCAGCACCCGGATTGATTCTTGTCAATACGGCGCGCGGTGCACTGATTGACGACATCGCGGTGGCCGAAGCCTTGCAGTCCGGTCGTCTCGGCGCCTACGCCTGCGATGTCCTCTCCACCGAACCGCCCGCGGCCGACCATCCCATTCTCTCCGCCCCCAACACCTTCGTCACGCCGCACATCGCGTGGGCAACTGCAGCCGCTCGCGGCCGCATCGTCCGCATCATGGCCGACAATCTCAAGGCCTTCCTCGCCGGCGCGCCGCAAAACGTGGTGTCGTGAGGGAGCGTTGCTCGCGATCGCTGTCGAGTGTCACCCAACGTGCAACTGCTGTGTTCCGGCGGTAGTTATCCCTCCTCCTTTTAAGAAGATCCGCAAGACGCGCTGTTGTCAAACAGTCGTCTTGCGGATCTATTTTTATTGCTGCCCGTTAAACTTCAAATGAAATGATATCTTGTTGGACAGGGGGCGGCAAAGATAGCGGCAAATCTCCGATGATATGGAAAGAGTGCAGCAAGTGGCAAAATATCTCATCTCATTGTGGTCGACACACGTTTGCAAGTATCGCATTTGCGGAATTTGGATACACTCCACAACAGGTGCAAAGCGTGACAGGACACAAAAACATAGATATCATTTCAAACACTATATCGAGCGACAAGCACAAGACAAACGCAAATCGATTGAAAGCAAAGCGGCGGCCGCCCTTGCATTGGAAAAACTTCAACAGGTGATATAATACCATACCACCACGACAAATAAAAAGGACGTTGTAATAACTGCAGCGCCCTTTTTTGTACGCCCACTCAACCACTACCAACAAATAAAACACTATCTACCTATTTCAGTAGCACCACATATCACCATATCACATTACCACAAGATGAAAGAACAACGACAAATAATATCTTCATACCTCAACGACCACAACCTATTAAACGCCGTTTATTTGCTTTCTAATGCATTGTAATGAAGAGTATAAACAAAGATTAAAAGAAACGCCTACAACGATACCGGACGATATTAAACGCTATATACTTCAACTCTACACACTTCAACGAGAACCAAACCACACAGGAGAAATAATACCTTTCAATATGGACGAGTAGAAACGATCTAACTAAACGCCCTTTGCCTTATATAGACAACCAACAAACAGAATGGGCTATTATTTGCCCTATATCGCATTATAAGGAAACAAGCGGCATAATAAACAAGAAGAGCACACACGGCAAATAAATAATGATAGACGAGAATAGAGCACCATATATCACCACATGAAAGAAAATAGCCCCTTATTACTTCAACCATACCACCATAAAAGGTATAAAACCGCCGCATCTGCGCTCGATAAACATGTTTTAATCTTTCAGAGCAAGAAAATCGGTCTTTCTCTTGCGTGTGAGGAAAATATTTTGTACCTTTGCACCAACAGATAAAATATCATCTCTCAAACGAGGGGATAGCAGAAAACACGAGAACCCCTTATTATGTAGGGTTACCCCCCCCTTCAATACTTGTTTTTCAAAAGAATAGTCTAATTTTGCACTTGCCGATTGGCTCTACGTGAACCCTTACCTCAAGTTTCTTGAAAAATAATTGCCGATTACTTTTTTGATAAACTATTTCGTATATTGCTCATGTAAGCAAGCTAAGAACAATTTGCTCAACATTGAAATCTAACATTTCATTACACGATAATGGCTCTATCGTGTCCATTTACACTAAGTTTATTAAAAAATAATTATCAATTGCTTCTCTTTTGGGTGAACTATTTCGTATATTGCTCATGCAGGCAAGCTAAGGACAACTTACTCAACATTGAAATCTAACATTTAATTACGTGATGATGACTTATAGCGAACTCTTATATCAAGTTTCTTTTGAGGATATCATTCCTTATTTTGAACCTCATCTCCTTTATGGCTACAAGCAGCATTACGACATGCTGAAGCAGCTCGAGCCTATTGCTGCAGACGATGATTATGAAGGTCTTCGAACCATTGAGATAGATCGTGCCCCTACTGCTGAGGGGGGGCTGCTGCAGACGCACAGTCTCAACAATGAACCTTGGCAATATTCTTTAGCTAATCGGATCATACTCGCAGAGGGGGTGAAAGCGCCACTGGCCGAGATTGCTGCGTGCTGTTTGTTTTCTTCGTCCCATTATGGGTTTGTAGAGAACTACATCGATGTGCCAACACATGAATGTATGTGGATGTGGGTGGATATCTATAACAGAGGCGCTTTGTTTGATAAGTTCTCTGGGCCATATGATTCATACTTCCGTCGATCGTGGATTAGAAAAACGAAGGCGTATCGTGATAGTTTGAAAAGACAAATGAAGAGATTAGATGAGATCAATGCCATCGGTTCAAAGCGTCACTTTTGGAAGCGTGCTAGTATGCGAAATGCCTATCTTGAAGTCGTGACACACCTCAGCGCATACGTCAACTATGTGACGCAAGGCAATCATCTTGTCGCTCCTCCTTCTGCAAAAGAGCTGTGCTCAGGTCTGTTCAAATCTTATCGTCAGTCACTTGATACACTTTGGAGTTTTGCAGACGATGCATCACACAGGGTGGCATATTTGCAAGACCTTGTTCAAAAATATGGAGCTCTTGATGGCGCGAGATTAGGCAATGTGATTGTCTGCATCACAACGTCTGCAGCTCATCCGTTGGAAGCTAATGAGCAAGAAGCAATAGCTGCTTTGTTCGACGACGGAAAGACCAACGTGGTCTGGTGTGTGAAGCATGATGATCGGGTGAAGGAGGCAGTGCGCATAGACTACGCATTTTATGAATGATGGATAGATTGGAATTGTGGATGCCAAGATGCAACTGTTCGACAAGAATTATCATCACATGTTGAATGAAGAGTAAGAACAAACCAATGGACTATAGCAAATTCAAAGATTCATACGATGAAAATCTCATCGCGAAGTGGAAGAACCATGAAGTGGAGCTGGATGTTGAGACGCTTCGTTCGCTCCTCTATGGATATACTTTCAAGCCAGAATACACAAACGGCGTGATAGAAGATGCTCTTTCTATGGATTATTGGAAAGAAAGAGCATTTGAAGAAGATGAGGATGATAGCACCTTTTCTTTTGATTTAGACGCGGATATCATGGACGACCTAGAAAAGGCTATGGAAAATGTCGACATGTATGAGGTTGAGACTCCACAGGAGCGTCTACTCATGGAGGTGCTTGACAGCACAGGTGATGGCATGACTCCCGAAACAGCCATTTGCGTCATCTATGTTAGCCAGGAATACGAATATCTTGAGCGTAAGTTCCCCTTCTCCTGCCTTTGCGTAGAGAAACAGACACAAAGTGGCGGTATTGACTGCCTCTATTTCAAGGAGAATGCTTTTGATGAGAAGTGTATCTATTTTGATATCAGCCGAAAATTGGGGTAGGAACGAATGATGGGGTTTAGGAAATATATTGTCACCCTCATTTTGTCGATCTTCTCACTGGCAGCTTATAGCCAGCAGCTATACAATCGCTATGGAGAAATCATAGGTCGCTACGAGAGTGAAAAAATTTACGACCGCACTGGTTTCTACAAAGGACGCCAACTTGCTGATCGGTTCTATGATGCTAAAGGCAACTATATCGGTCGTTATAGCAATGGTAGATACTGCGACAAGCAAGGCGATTACATCGGATATCTCAAAGACAGCAAGTTCTATAGCGGATCGGGGGTGTATATGGGAGAAATCAAAAGGGAGCAGGTCTACGACAGATTCGGGTATCTTTTGGGGAGGGTTCGTGGTGCTCCTGAACCTTTTGTTGGTGCCGTATATTTCTACATATTGCTGTCCGGTAAACTTCAAAACGGTAGAAAAATCCGGTTCATCCGAGCGTTTGGAGGGATGCGGCAACTACCGAGAGCCCTTTTTCTCTGAGTTCGGTCTGGCCTCTCGATCATGGATTCCACCGCCGGCTCCCACTTCTGCTCCTTCTGCCCTCACTTCAACGCCCAACGCGCGCGTGTTACACGCGCGTCCGGCGTTTTTCGTTTTTTGCCTTCACCTCAAGGCCGTAAAAAACTATGCATCAGTGACTTGTGGGTGAAGGATTCACCCCTCTTTCCTTCACAGGTGAAGGCAAAAAGGGCACAATCCTTCACCCACAAAACACACTGTATCAACGGATTGCGGGTGAAGATGAAGGCAGGAATTGCGAACTCGCTGAGTGCGCGATGCGCAGGGGCGTGTACGTCCGCGCGTAAGGAGGTGCGGAGGCGGAAACGGCGAATGGTAGGGTGGAGAAGGAGCGTGCGTCGTTTCCCCCAAAAATGGGGAGGGAGAAGAGAAAAGAAGGGGCGTTTCGAAAGAAAGTCCACAATTTTTCATTCAATCTCTCCAGATTCTCAAGAAATTAAATATTTTTCACACAAAATATTTGGCCATTCGAAACTAAATTCTTACTTTTGTGCTTGAAGAAACACAACTCCCTTCCTCCCGCCGCACTGCGGCGTCTATATAGCGCAAAGTCGAGGTACTGTCCCGACCATCCGACGCAAACACTCTTTGACTTACAGAATCGGCGCGACTTCGCCATATCCCAACCTCTCGGAACAGACAAAAAGGCGCTACGTTCCGGCGCGGGGCGCGTTTTCACGCGACCGTGACGTGGCATTATCGAAGCTATCCAATCCCCTGTTCATGCAGTATACAATCATGTTCCGCTGTATTGCCTTGGCGCTGACCATTCATGTACTGGGGCACTTATCTTGCAGGGCGACTGTTCAACACGAAGATAAAGAGCCTCAATATCTTTGCCGGCCTTGGTTTTCGTCTATTCAGCACCCACGACAAGTGGTTCCTCCGCCAGATGGCGGTCAGATAGTGTTCGCTGCCTACAAGTGCATCGTTCGCCCTATGAGCGGTTCAGGATAATTGTGACTTTGGTTGGAATCACAGTACTGATTGCCAGTACCCCTTATCTTGTCATAGATGAGATAATATAGGATTCTTTCTGATTCGCAGAGATATACAATTATTAAATCGAGAAATAAGACAACTATGAAAGAGCTTAAGTGTCCAAATTGTGGTAAAGTATTCAGCGTGGACGAATCGGAGTATGCAACCATCGTCAACCAAGTGAGAACAGCAGAGTTTGAGGAAGACCTACACCGTCGTCTTGAAGAACTCTCCAAAACGAAAGATGCAGAACGAAACAACGCCGTGCTTAAGGCGGAGTCTGATTTTCAAAAGCAACTTAGCAGCAAAGAAGCAGAGCTGATGAAAAAAGACGAAGAACTCGCGCGCCTCAAGGTGCAGATGGAGGGTGTGGCGCAGTCGAAACAACTGGAGATGAACGAGCAGCTGTCTGTTAAGGACCAAGAGATTGCAAAGTTGCGTGAACAGGTGAATCGTATTGCGGAGTCTGCTCAGAAAGATGTAACCCTAAAGCTTGCAGAAAAGGAACAGGAGATTGTGCGTCTGCAGTCGACGATACAAAACAGTGAGCGTGAGCGTCAGGTGGCTGTGTTGGAAGAACGCAACAAGTCGGCTGAACAATTGAGCCAAAAAGAACGCACCATTGTTGAGCTTCAGGGAGCTGTGAAGGCTGCTGAGAATGACAAAGCGATTGCTGTGAACAATGTGAAATCACAATACGAGATTAGACTCAAGCAGAAAGAAGAGGAAGTGGAGCGTTATCGCGACATGAAAGCAAGACTATCTACAAAGATGGTTGGCGAGACTCTGGAACAGCATTGTCAGATTCTTTTCAACCAAAACCGTGCTTTCGCATTCCCTAATGCTTATTTCGAGAAAGACAATGAGGTGGTGGACCACAGCAAAGGCGATTTCGTGTTCCGTGACTTCGTTGACGGCACTGAGTATATCTCCATCATGTTTGAGATGAAAAACGAATCAGAAAGTGCTGGCACGAAGCACAAGAACGAAGAGTTCTTCGACAAACTCGACAAAGACCGCAAGAAAAAAAACTGCGAATATGCAGTGCTCGTGTCGATGTTAGAGCCTGAGAATGAACTTTACAATCAGGGTATTATCGATGTGTCTTACCGCCATGAAAAGATGTTCGTCATTCGCCCACAATTCTTCATACCACTCATTGGTCTGCTTACCCAAGCCTCCAAAAAAACGGTAGCCTATAAGAAAGAGGTGGAACTGGCTCGTCAACAAAACATCGATGTAACCAACTTCGAAAACAAGCTGCTTGATTTTAAGAACCGATTCGGCAAAGACTATCGACTGGCATCCGATAAATTCCGAGAAGCTATCAGCGAGATTGACTCCACAATCAACCATCTCCAAAAGGTTAGATCCGCTCTCGTCAGTTCGGAAAACCACCTCCGTCTGGCAAATGATAAGGCGGAAAAACTGACAGTGCGTTCACTCACGTACAAGAATCCAACTATGGCGGAAAAATTCAAAGAAGCTAGGGACGCAAATAAGTTGTCGAATGTAGAAACAGAGGAGGATGTGATGAATGATTGATACAATTAGTCGATAAAGAGTTTGCGAACTATGCTATATTAGATTATTGCTGTCCGTTGAACTTCAAAATGACACAATTTCCCTATCCGCAATGTCCATCAATGGCATTGCGGACTTCTTTTGGGAAAAACTATTGATTATCAACCCTAAACATTTTGTATCAATGAAAAAGATTTTGGTTTTTGGCGACATTCACGGACGCAGTTTTTGGAAGGAAGTGATCATGGCAGAGCAGCCCACGCAGACCATTTTCCTTGGCGACTACGTGGTGAGTCGTGAGAACGTCAGTGAAGAGGCGCAGCTTGAGAATCTTGCCGACATACTGCAATATAAAGAGGAGCACGCTGACGAGGTGATTCTCCTACGTGGCAACCACGACACGGAAGCAGCAGGCTATCGCTGGGCAGAGTGTTATCCCGACTTTGAGAGTAAGGAACTTTTCCCAACCAAGCGTTTTGAGCAACTCACACAGTGGATGCATCAGCAGGACGGAATCCTCTTCAGCCACGCAGGAGTATCGCGCACGTTCCTTGCAGATTGTGGCATGACCATCGAGGATATGGAGCGATCGGCAGACCTCAACGACCCTCGCTTTGGCTTCACTCCCCTCGACGGCTACGACACCTACGGCAACTCCATTACTCAGACACCGTTGTGGATTCGCCCCGAGGCCTTGATCACCGACATGCCGCAGGGGCTGACACAGGTGGTGGGGCACACCACACAGAGCCAAGTGACGATGATGGAAGACGAACAAGGCAATGAATTGTGGCTGTGCGACGCATTGAGGCAGGGTAGCTATCTCTGCATTGAGGAAGCAGAGTTTGTGGTAAAAGAATGGGTAGTATGAGCCTAAAAGTGGAAAAAATAAACAACAGGTGGTATGTTAATGGTGAACCATCAAAGACGCCTCGGGTGGACGACCTCAAAAAACAGTTTGACGAACTTAACGAGGCCTATTTCGGAGGTGCGCTGCCACCGTGCCGTATGTTTTGTACGACATCGCCAGATCGTCTTGCAGCCTTATGTATACCTAGTCAAAATGAGATTGTCTTCAATCGGAATTGGAAGTATATATGGACAGCATCACTGATCAGGAAAGTACTCATTCATGAGATGATACACCTTCATATACATTATAAATATAAGAAGGTGGGACGCTGGCTGAACTCATTTCATCACATGTGGCCCTTCGCCTATGAGTGGTGGAAGCTCAACTGGAAATATCACTTGGGATTGAAGCTGCTGGAGCCCATCCCCATCAAAGGCATTTCGAAAGGGACTTGAAGAGACTTGTATGATTGTTTGGATTCAGGCAAGGAGAGTCGTATAATAGTATTGAAAAACCAAAAAGCAGAATCGTAGAAGAATATGGAAACTGAAACTCAGAAGACCACACCGACCACATCGCTTTTCGATCACATTCGCAAGGCTGCTGCAGAGCTCCGCGGCTCGGGCATAGATGAAGAGACGCTGAATCTCGAGACGCTCGACACCATCAAGCAGGAGCTTAAGCTCGACAATCGGAAAGAGGCCATGGTCATCACCATCTTTGCGGTGAAGGGCAACAATGGTGATGTCGACTTAAGTGACATGGCCAATTTTCTGGCCTGCTCAGAGTTTGATGCCATGACACTTTCTGCAGCATTCAAGTCGCTCGCAGATAAGGGCTTCATCGTTAGGGAAGAGGACAGTCCGGGCCCCCAATATAAGTTTGCCGATGACATTCTTGAGGCTATCGTAGAGGGACGTGAGGTGCGACCCATGCCCACGATTTCAGAGATCAACTACGACCAGTTTGATTTCTGCGAGGATGTGCACAAATTGATGTGTAGGCGCGTAAAGAAGACGTTGACGACCAAGGGGCTCTTCTATAGAACAAAAAAGATGGAAGATGCATATCCCAATATGGAGTTCATCAGTAAGGTTAAAGAGGAACTCTCTGAGGTGGAGCACCGCATCATGCTCTATGACCTTTGCTATCTCTATTCGATGGACAAGGGCGACAATATCGAGATGCGCAGTATGCTCAAGGCCATGTATTCCGATCACATGGATGCCGCGCACGAGCAGAAGGCATTGCGACTGGGCGACCATCCGCTCCTTGACCACAAACTGGTGACCATCGAGGGTGACGAGAAGCTGAAGGTTGACGACCGAATGCTTCAACTGCTGTATGGCGATGCGGCAGAGGCTTTCTTGACAAATGTGAAGAAGCTTGACCGCTATTCGTTCGTAGCTGAGATTAACAAGGCCTTCTATAATCCTCGCGATTTCAGCATGCGCGGTAATCCATTTGCAAAGATGCACGAAGCTGCGAAACTTGAGACGGCTAACGAGGAGCTCGCCATGGTGAAGACGCTCAAACTGAAGGTGCCGTCGTTAGATGCTCGCATGGTGTTCTATCTTGTGGCCAATGACCGCGTTCACAACGAGGATTTTCAGCTCAACGGACTCGACAACGTATTTGTCTCGGGGCTCTATGTCAGCTATCTGCGAGAGTTTAAAAACAGCACGCACCCATTGTTGAAGACAGGACTGGTTGAGGTGAAGGCCGATGGTATGTTCGACGATGCCATATTGCAGCTCACCGAAGCTGGCGAGGCGCTGCTTTTTGAGGATGATATGGAACTCTTCGAACAGCCCATCACTGGCAGCGACATCATTCAACCCGACTCGGTGGTGAAGAAGCGTCTCTTTTTCGACGATGAACTCCAGAAGCAGCTCTCGCTCCTTGGCAATTCGCTGAAGGAGGAGAACTATCAGAAGTTGGTGGCGAGATTGGAAGAGAAACGTATGCCAACAGGAATATGCGCACTGCTCCATGGATTTCCTGGCACAGGAAAGACCGAAGCCACTTTGCAGCTGGCTCGAGAGACAGGCCGCATTGTGATGCTGGTGGACATCGCATCAAGCAAGTCGTGCTGGTTTGGCGAGACCGAGAAGATAGTCAAGGGAATCTTCACTCGCTACAAGCGACTCTGCAAAAAGTCGAAACTCACGCCGATACTGCTATTCAATGAGGCTGACGGAATACTGTCAAAGCGCAAGGATGTTGGTTCGAGCAACGTGGCACAGACAGAGAATGCAGTGCAGAACATTATTCTTCAAGAGATGGAGACGCTCAAGGGCATTATGATTTGCACTACAAATTTGGCCAACAATCTTGACTCAGCCTTTGAGCGCCGATTCCTCTTCAAGGTGCGCTTCGATGCTCCCACGCTCGAATCCAAACGCTGCATCTGGATGGACAAGTTGCCTTCGCTATCAAAAGCTGACGCCACTGTTCTGGCCGCACGCTTCGCCTTCTCGGGGGGCGAGATTGACAACATTGCACGCAAGGCCACGATGGATGAGCTTATCTCAGGCACCACTCCTACGCTCGAGACCATCATCAACCTCTGCACCAAGGAGAAGTTGGGCAATGAGCGTCAGCAGATCGGATTTGCATGCTAAACATTACAACTTCCTCAATACTCCACACAGGGGTATTGAGGAAGTTATAAACCAACAACGTATTTGATATCCTACAAAAGCAAGTAGATCTGAAAAGATTGCAAGGGTATGCGACGAAGCGCGGTTATTCAACCCTTGAAGTTGACTACGACAACCTCACAATTACCGGTGAGTTCACCTCTTTTGCCGAATAACGGGACTGAAGAAAAGATTTGAGCTTTAAATGATCGAAGACATTTGTATGATGTCATCGCAACAATATAATAGGGATATGGAATGAAACAAACAGAGAATCAGAAAGATTCAGCACTATTGCCGGACAATACGATGCAGTTGCTTGATGGGCGCTTTCTGCCTCTTTATCCTCGAGAGGAAAAAGGCTGCGAGACAAACAACGAGATGTATATCGCCTCAATAAAGCCATACCAGTCATTGAAAGAAAAGAGCAAGGAACTTTCCATCTCAGAAGACGATTCTCCAAAGGATGAACTTCAGTTCTTTCTCGACAACGTATTCTTCTTTGTCGCTCACGCAGAAGATATTTTGTCCGATAGCAGATTGTTTCTTGCGCCGGTGCCGGTGCTTTGTGGTTTGCCATTTATAGGGAGAAATCCATTCAGATATGCTACGCTGGGAGTTTATATAGAGTGGTGGATGCACAACGGATTTGCTGTACATAAGGATGAGAGGGATAAAGTCTCATTTATATGGGCACTATGTGGTAGTCCCATGACTGGCAGCAACCGCTGTGCAATGGTAGACGAGAATGGTTTATCTACGAAAATTATTGTAGGTGATTTTTCTAAGCATGTACGCAGCTTTCGCCGAATAAATCAGCGTTATCACGAATGTAAAAGCATTGCCTTGTCCTACTCTTTGCGACAAGTGAAGGATGTTTTGCAGAATAGACATGGTAACAATTATATCAACAGCGCCTATCGCAATGGCTTGAATTGGCAAAACAACTGGTTAATCAATAGCAACAGAGAGTTGTTGGAAACAATTCATGATCTAAAACCAGATGGATGCTCATGCACAGGAATTGGAAAAACTTGTCACTCAATACCTGGAAATGATAGAGAAAGATGCTAAGGAGTCGGCAACACTTCAAAACAAAATCAGAATGGTCGTCGAATCGATGATTGGCAAGCGTTCGATCCACTTTGGACACCCGCGCCGCCGGCTGTCCGCGGAAAGCACGTGCTTATAAGTGGCGTACAGCTCTCCGTAGATGG